>Ga0099825_1001938_pt1 | contig 27022 bp, 13 predicted proteins | sample SiratroredBW_FD_76838 | JGI IMG/M metagenome (GOLD analysis project Ga0099825, IMG submission 76838) | Root nodule microbial communities of legume samples collected from California, USA - Siratro red BW | ecosystem: Host-associated > Plants > Roots > Nodule | place: USA: California | collected...
ATATATATATATATATATATATATATATATATATATATATATATATATATATATATATATATATATATATATATATATATATATATATATATATATATGTATATATATATATATATATATATACTAAAAGCACATTTAATTATATAAATAATTTTTAAGTTTTTAATTGATTAATTAATGTCTCTAGTCGGATAAATTAAAATAATTATTATATTTATATGTTAAATTAGTTTATTATAATTAATTATTGAAACTTAATTTGTAAGTGTTAATGATTTAAGTTATAATATTATTACGAATTTACAAATGATATAACAAAAAGAAATTAATATTTTAAAACTATTTCGATTTTAATTTTTTTTTTAAATTGTGTGGCAGGCTTGTCTGCCCCACCCCACCTTTGGCTCGCTAGTTTGGCAGGCTAGACTAGGTGGGCCAGAGTGAACTAGAGTTGGCTTGTGGGTCAAAAGCACCAATCCAATCGTGAGCCAAGGCCCAATTTGTTGTGTTTATAATTATCCAAACATAATTGTCAAATCACCAAAACAAAATTGACTTTAATCTCAATTTGTTATGGAGAGAGGGGATCAACAAACAAAGAAATATACAAGAAGTGAGTCATGACTAACTACATAAGAAAACATAACATTACTTTTAACTCAAAATCTTAAATGTGAATCTTTTTACTTATATATTACTCATCTTGCGCATTTCCACCTAATGTGGGACACCAACGCACACTTGACTCCAACAATATCCTCCTCAAGTGAGGCCCTTCCACATATGTTCACACTATACCTCTAGCAGAAACGCATGATCACTTTTTACAGCAAATTATAAATGTTGTACTTTACAATGAATTACCCATCCTATATTTTATAACAAATTACCTAAGTTGAACTTTATGATGTACCCACTTTGCTAAGCACGTTGTATTTTTATAGTGAATTACCTAGATGTACACGTCAGTTATGAGGACAAAATTGCCTCTAATACCAGTTTTTTATGGATTGAGGGGGAGCACTAGAAGGGGTGATATATATACAATAGACCGTGAACTAACTACATAAGAGAACAAGACATCATTGTCAACCTAAAACCTTAAAGCAATAAATTTTTAGGTGTATCTTTTATATATTGTTCATCTTGTCCATTTCTACACAATGTGAGACTTTAACTCAAACTTGACTGCAACATAGTTATTTTTAGGATTAATTGATTATTTGTTCTATGTTGATTATGGAAACTCAACAAAATCAATCTAATAGATATTGATAAATAATTAAATGTGAACCTATGTTTTGAGCTAATTTCCATCTGATATTATAACTAATAATTGATTAAGACACTTATGATAATAAATTATATTAAAATATTCTCAAAGCCTTTCTTCTAAAAGAATTTAAAAATTATTAAGTTCGTATGATAGACAAATAATGAGTGTTGCAGGTGACATCAATTGTCCCATGGCAGAGGCAGGTGCGCCGAGTCACAATCGAATCATGGTGCATGGGCTACTATGCTCTTAAGTAGAAAGAGTTGCACCCTGACTAATGGCTATAGCTTTTAGCCTAGTGGTAAGTGCTCGATCCAACAATTGGTATCAAAGCCAAGGTCACAAGTTTGATTCCCAGGGGGATAATTATTCTGTGGGACAATTGTTGAGGGGCAAATTGTTGCGAGTGACATCAATTGACCCATGGCGGAGGTCAGGTGGGTCGAGTCACAATTGAATCATGGTGCTTGGGCTGTTACGTTCTTAAGTAAAAAGAGTTGCACCCTGACTAATGGCTATAGCTTTTGGCCTAGTGGTAAGCGCTCGATCCAACAATCTGTATGATGTATTGTCTAATGTAAGCTTATTTATATGACCGAGTTATCACACATTAAATCAATAACATAAATTTACTTAATTGATTTATCATCAAAATACAACAACTAAACATACAAAGTCTTTAAATAACATGTGCCTTGATCAATATACTTGTTCTAGTCTTTTGATTATATGGAATGCACCAAAGATTTTCTTGAACAAGAATTGAACATAACTTATTGATGGAAGACACTCCAAGCAACAAAAGAACTTACAAAACTTTTAAACATTTCCCCAAGTTTCTAGTGAGAAAATCGACACTAAAAGTGAATTCTAAGGAAGCTTCCTTAGTGGTGAGCTTAGAAGAATACTTCCATTTTAGATTACTTCAAAAGAACAAGAGGACAAGCAAAATACATTAGTCAATTATAGTTCAATTTCAAAGTGAGGAATACAAGAGGCAAAGAGTTATATATTTATGTGTGTGTGTGTGTGTGTGTGTGTGTGTGTGAGTGTGAGTGTGTGTTTGAACCTTCTTTCCCACCATGATCTAAAGAATGTGGGACTAATTACACAAGAAGAGAGGACTTCAAATTTGGTGTCTCATGTTAGTCTTCAAGTCCCACATCACCCAAAATAAGGTGTTTCCATGTGTTTATAAGCACTCCATGTAATTGGCTTGTTGTATAGCCATGTGAGGCTATGGGATGGTTGTGTGTTATCCTTGTTTACCTTCTTAATTAGGGCTTTTGAATTCCCTAATGAGGAGGGTTGAAGGTTGACTCACAATCTAGGGTGTTGACCTCTCACTCAAACTGTAATTGTGGCCAAAATGTAGTCCACTTATACTTCTACTTTTTACACAAGAAAATTACTAGTTCTATACAAAATATTTTACTCCTATTGACATTTTTACAAGGCTAAGAAAAAAAAAAGGAAAAGGAGTTCTAATAGTTCACACTCCATAGAAGTCTTCTAAGGTCATTCTTCCTCTTCTAATCTCCTAGCCATGACTCTGGTCAAAGGCCCAATATGTGGTTTCCATTAAGCCCTCCCTTTTGAAAAGGATCTATCCTTAGATCCAATTCTTCCTCATAGTCAGTAGCCCCTACAGAAGGAGTTAAACCACAAACATTAAAAGTTGGACTAACTCCATAATCACCGGAAAGATCTAGCCTTTAAGCATTATCATTAATCTTATGGAGTCTTTGAATAGACCATCTCCTCTAAGAATAAGTTTGGACTTACTTTGTGAGAGAAATATTTCTTTTCTCAAATGCACTCATACCCAATCCCCTTCTTCAAAAGTTTTTTCCCTTCTCCATTTATTGTTGCATTCAACATACTTTTCAGTTTGTTCATCAATTTGGTCTTTGACTTTCTCATGAAACTTTTTGACAAACTCCGTTTTACACACTCATTTTTTATGAACTAAAGAAGTTGTATCCGGAAATGGTAGTAAATCAAGAGGTGTGAAAGGGTTAAAACTATAGAAACCTCAAAGGAAGAAAGGTTAATAGTCATGTGGACTACTCTATTATAAGCAAATTCAATTTGAGGAAGATATTAATCCCAAAACTTCTTGTTGCCCTTTAAAATAACCCTTAACAAAGTGGTTAGGGACCTGTTCAGTACCTCAGTCTGCCCATTAGTTTTAGGATGACATGTCGTAGAAAAACAAAAGTTTAGTTCCAAGTTTTTCTCAAAGATTTTTCCAAAATTGGATTAGGAATTTAACATCCTTATCGGATACTATAGTCTTGGGTAGACCATGCAATCTGACAACTTCTTTGAAGAACAATCTAGAGATGTAACTAGCATTATCTACTTTGTGACATGGTATAAAATGAGTCATCTTGCTAAAATGAACAACTATCACAAACATAGAATCATAGCCCCTTTGGATTCTTTGGAGACCTAGGACAAAGTCCATTCTAATATCTTCCCTAGGAACAACAACTATACGAAGGTGTGTATAAAGTCCATGACGCATTATTTTGGACTTTTGTAGACAAACTATACATTTAGAACAACACCTTTGAAAGTTTATTCTCATGTATGAATAATAAAATTTGCTTTCCAAAAGAGTTGAGGTTATTATCAGTTTCATAATGGCCCATGAGACCTTTATCGTGACTTTCTTTTACAAAAAGTTTTCCTTTATTGAAGAGATACCCCTAAAAAATGTAGAACCCATCAAAAGGCTTTCTTGAGACATGATGTAAATGTGGATGCAAAATTACCATCATGCTCATACAATTATTTTATGTCATCAAACCCTGGAATTTGAGAGTCTAATGAGACTTGTAATGCATGTCTTCTAAATAAAGCATCAATTGCCATATTTTTTCCCCTGCTTATATTTAATAACATAAGGGAATTGCTCTAGGTATTCCATCCATTTAGCACGTCTCTTATTCAACTTTCTCTTCCCTCTTGTTGCAAATAGAATTACGACGGTAATAGTGATCCAAAGAGAAAATAATTTTGAATTATATGAAAACAAGGGGAGGAGTCACCACCATAGTTTATTATGGAAAACTATGAAAAAATCAGGAAAGGAAATGGTCTACAAAACTGGATTTGGATCTGGGAGTCGGTTATGTGTAGGAAAGGTATCAGCATCCTATAGTGTCAATCCTAAGACGATATCTTTAATCAAATGAGCAAAAAAAAGTGTTGTTTATTAAAATGATTATTTTCCCAAAAAAAAAAGTGCAAGTAAAAAACTTAACAAGGATTGACCTTTCTCCGACGTATTTCCATTCACAATGGAAAATCATGGATTACGTAGTTCTAGTTTGAAAATTTGTTTGTTGGGTGTTTGAGAATTTTAATTTTGAAATTTTTATATATTTTTTTAATCTTCATATTAAAATTTTTGGTATTTTCAAATTTGATGTGTTTAGGAAATTTTTTATGTTTTTGTGTATTTTTTAAATAAAATTTTGTGTTGGATATCACTTGATGCGCACAATCCTTTGATTATCCAAACAAAATAATAAAAGTTTTCTTGAAATAAATTCTACATGTGTGCGGTCATTTGGACATTCAATCAAATAAAGCTCAAGAAGAAATTATGTGTGGGTGAAAATAAGTGTTGCAAATAGCAAGAATTAAAAACAAATTGGTGTAAAAGGCACACGTGTTCTGCTTGGTAGAAGGAACTCGGGTTCTACTTGGTAACAAGACACTTGGTTAAACTTGGTAAAAGTTACTCGGTTAAACTTGGTGACAAACACACTCCGTTTAGCTTTGGTAACAGGCACTCAGCTAGGCTTGGAAAAAGGCACTCGGTTAAACTTGGTAAAAGACACTCAATTTGGCTTTTGTCAATATCCAATTTCGTCCGGACAAACAAAATTATTTTAAAATATAAAATTAAAATAAAAAATGTGTGTTATTTAGTTTTTATCATACTTTGTCATTTAATTAAAAAAAAGAGTTTTGGTTTCAATCAATTTTATGAATAAAGTTTTAAAATAAAATTCGCAAAACGAAAAAAAAGTAAAGAAAATCAGTCCATTAAAAATGTGTTAAAACATAATAATAAAAATAAAATTGTTATTAAAGTGTCGCCATGTCACGTTGTCCCTCTCTTTCTCTGCCTGCCTTATCTGATGCCCATTAAAGACACAAAAATTAATTGAAATAAATTGAAAATTATAGAAAGGTTAGAAATTTGAATAGTTGATCTGAATATTATTCTGATTAATTGCAAACGATTATGCTTAATAATGATTAAATGCTTGTGATTTTCAATTAAATGTTGATTGACTAATAATTTGTGTATTTTCTTTTTAAACTATTAGGCTCATTTTATTTTTTGATTTTTCTTATTTTTTTAGGTTACTCTTAATAAAATTAATAAAATAATAAAAAAAGGGGTAAAAAAAAGAAAAGAAAAGATTCAGTTTTCATGTTTTTAGAAATAATAAATATGTGGTACGTTAGCAGAGTTGTCCCATTCATTATGCAGTTACACCCCATTATTCTCCATTTATTCTGAGTAGGGATTGATATCCCATCATTTTTTAATTTGATTATATAGGGTTTGTGATGCCACAACAACAACAATTGTGTAATTCCGTCCATTTTTTTAGTCTGTGTTCGGCCTTGGGACTTAACAGTCAATTGACAGTTTTATAAATTATAATTATAAGTGGGGATAATTGGAAATTTATAGATTTAAGTCTTAATTAAAAGGAATAATCAATCAGCAGTTTACACATTATAATTAAATGGGGTAATTATGAATTAATGGATTTTAATCTGAATTAAGAAGAAGCTGAATGGTATCAGTATAGATATACATAGTAAGTAGGGGGTAGGGCGCAGAAAAAAGATAGAGAGAGACAACAAGAATTACAGTGGCCGCGTAGAGTCATCGAGGGGCAAAAGGAGAAAAGAAAAAAAGTCTAAAGTTCTTGGTCAGTGCTTCAACAGGTAAGTCCAGTCCGATCAATTTTTCTTACGCTCTTATATGTTGTTATACATAATGTGATTGTTTTGGTTGCTCCTTTGATTCCTTTATTCCTTTACGTTATTGTCTTGTTTGAGAGATACTGTGACATCCTGAGTTTCTGTCCTTATTGCTTTGATTTGTTTTAAAAAAAATAATGAAATATAAAACACTTTCAAAAGCTATTTATGAAGAGAAACATGTTATTTGGGGATCTTCAACTCGTATATTTTGATGGCTCACTTGATTTCTTTATTCCTTTACGTATTATGATTGTCTTGTTTCAGAGCTATTATGGTATCTTGGATTTTAACCCTTATTGTGTTGATTCGTTTAGAAATAAATATAAAAAATATAAGACATTTTCAAATTCTTCATCAGAATATAAAATTTTCCTAAAAACTTAATGAATTATTAATTTTCAAAAAAAATAAAAAAAATAATAAAATGGTGTTTTTTTCATAAAAAAATACGAAGCAATTTTAAAAAATAATAGATAAAATATAAATTAAAAAAAAGTAAAAATGTAAAAGTTTCTAAAACAACTTTAAAAATAATTATAAAAAAAAGATAAAAACATTTTCAAAAATAATAGAAATATATAATTTCAAAAATATAAAATACAAAACAATTTTAATAATAAAAAACCATAAAAAGTCTAAAATTTTAAAAATGAAGAAAATTTAAATATTTTCAAATAACATGACCAAAATACAAAATTTCTAAAAAAGAAAAATATCAAATATCATTAATCAATTTTCAAAATGAGAACTACGTGAATCCTGATTTTCTTTTGTAGAAATACGTAGGACCAAGGTCAATGTCGGGCCCAAAAAATAAAAAATATGTTTATTTGTCTTATTTTTGCTTATTATTTTTATTTGCATAATTGTTATTTATTTGTATTATGTTTATTAGCATGTTTTTATTCTTGTTTGTTTATTTTGTTTTTATATTTGTTTGTTTTGTTATTTTATTTGTCTTTATTCATATTATTATTGTTATTATTTGGAAAAAATGACATTTTGTAAAACCACGCTTATTTCTACTCATTTGATTAAAGGTATCGTCTTAGAACGGACATTGTGTGGTTCTAATACCTTCCCCACACGTAACCGACTCCCGAATCTTGAATCTGGTTTGTAGACATTTTAGTTTTGATTTTTCTATGGTTTTCCATAATAAACTATGGTGGCGACACCAAACTCTAAATAAACATTTATAAAATTAATTTTTGATCGTCCCGTCATGATCCCGATTGCGACAGCTTTGATAACAAGCGCACTCGGCAAGACTTAGTAAAAGGGCACTCGATTTGGCTTTGTAAAAGGGCACTCGGTTTGACTTTGGTAACAAGCGCACTCGACTAGACTTGGTAATCGGTTTGGCTTAGTAAAAGGGCACTCGCTTAAGCTTTGGTAAGAAGCGCACTCGGCTAGACTTGATAAAAGAGCACTCAATTTGACTTTGGAAAAGGGCACTCGCTTCAGCTTTGGTAACATGACACTCGGTTTGATTGGGTAAAAGGGCAAGATTTGGCTTTGTAAAAGGGCACTCGATTCAATTTTGGTAACAAGTGCACTCGGCTAGACTCGGTAAAAGGGCACTCAGTTTGACTTTTGTAACAAACACACTCGACTAGACTTGGTGAAAGGACACTTGGTTTGATTGGGTAAAAGGACACCCATTTCAACTTTGGTAACAAACACTCGGTTGAACTTGGTAAAAGGCACTCGATTTGACTGGGTAAAAGGGCACTTTGTATCATCATCTCCAACTGTTCCAACATCTGTGCCACGCACCTTGTGCCCCAACGTCGCCAGCAACTCGTTCATCTATACTCCCTACTACTTGTTCTATTATTTCCACCTCTTGGACTTTCTATTGGACATTAAAATAAAACACTTGCCTTTGACACCTCCGTTGTTGCAGCTCTCCTAGTGGTGTTTTTTATTTTTTTATTTTTTGTTTTTTACTTATGACGATTGAGTAGCAGAATGTAAAAATAATACAAAGTTGAAGACTGTTCAAAAATTATACTTACGTGTGAGTATGGTCTTTTGAATTTGTTTTCTTTCTCTTCTTATTTGCTTCTGGATGTTGAGTGGGAGATGTGAGGATTCCACAAAATGAGAGTGAAAAGTTTTTTTATGCATCAACTAGTGTGAGTGAAGAGTGTGAGAGCATAGATTAATTGTAAGTGTGGGAGAGATGAGGATTGAACAGAACGAGAGGCCAATTACATAAATATATACTGTGATATTTTTAAGAGAACCATGTAACTTTTCCTTTCCCCCTTATCTCCATTTAACAAGATTCAACATGAATCAATGCTTTTTATTTCCATTTAACAGGTGGGACAAAACAAATGATATGACTCAATGGTTTTTTTATTATTATTTCAATTTAACAAGTGAGTCAAAATGGATGATATAAATCAATGCTTTTTTATTTCCATTTAATAGGTGGGTCAAAACGGATGATATAAATTAATGTTTTTTATTTCCATTTAACAGGCGGGTTTATCGCTGAAAACAGATGGCGTGAGAAAGTGGTATGCAATGGAAAATTGGGGTTGTGAGGAGAACATTTGGGTCATGGCTTAATAAAGGGAATTGATGAGAATAGGATATAAGGGATGGATGGAGCAAATATATTTTTTTAATCTTTTTTAATTTATTATTATTATTTTTTATATAAAGTCTACTGGATAGGCCTTGACAAATATATCAATTTCTTATTTTCGTAATTTTTTAATATTTCCTTTTGTTTAAAGATCAAACTTTTTCTTTTTTTTTTCCTTTCTTTTCTATTTTTTTCTTTTTCTATTACTTATTAAAACTTTGTTCTTTTTATTAATTCATAAAAAATGAAATGGAACAAAACTTTTTTTTTTAATTTTATTTTCTAAAAATGAAAATGATAAAGCGAATAAAAATATATATATATTTTTTTCAAAATGATAAAAAGGATAAAAACTTAAATCATATGTTTTATTTTAAAATGAAAATAAAAGAGAAAGATGATAAAATAAAAGATTATATTTTTTATATATTTTTTTTTAAATAAGAGAAAACAATAAAATCCAACTTAAACTAAATGACTTATTTTTCTCATTTCCTCGAGAGCATATATTTTTTGTTTTATTTATCCGAACGAAATCGAGTATTGACACCTCTTATGTACTTGAGTGATTTATGATTAATATGTATGGTAAAATCTTTAGTCAGTAAGTAATGTCCGCATGGTTTGAGGGCACGAAAAGAGCATAAAGCTCTTTATCATATAGGTGAAATAGTTCAAGGTGGTTGCTTTAAGTTTTTCACTGAAATATGAAATAGGATGTCCACCATGAATTAACATAGCACTTATGCCTACCTTAAAGCCATCACACTCTCCAATTCAAAAGTTTTGGAAAAGTTTAGGATAACTAGAGTGGGAACATGGGTTAATTTATCTTTTAGAGTTTGAAAAGATTTTTCTTGTTTTTGAACCCACACAAAAGGCATATCTTTCTTAACGTCTTCGTTAAGAGGAGAAACAATATTAAAGAAGTCCTGAAAAAATCTTTTATAAAAGTTAGCTAAGCCATTAAAGCTTTGGACTTCTCATAGTGTTTTGGAGGTGGATCATTCTTGGATAGCCTTTATTTTCTCTGGGTCCACATAAACACATCTTTCCCAACCATGAATCCAAGAAAAATAACTGTTCTTTGTAAAAGTTATACTTGTCAAGGTTAGAAAAGAGACGATGGTCCTTAAGAATAACTAAGACTTGTCTAAGATAACTTATATGCTCATCTAGACTCTTACTAATGATTCAGATATTATCAAAATAAATAACTACAAACCTACCTATGCAATCCTTGAGTACATGATTCATTGATCTAATGAATGTGCTAGGGGCATTGATTAAGCCAAAAGTCATGACTAACCCCATTCATACAAACCAAACTTGGTCTTAAAAATAGTTTTCCATTTGTCTCCTTCTTTAATTATTATTTGATTGTAACCACTTTTAAGACCAATTTAGAGAAGATGTTTGCCCCCATGCAATTTGTCCAACATATCATATAGGCTAGGGATTAGGTGCTTATATTTTATAGAGATATTGTTGATGGCTTAACAATTAGTAGACATTGTCCAAGTCCCATCTTTCTTAGGGACCAACAACATGAAAACAACACAAGGACTAAGACTTTTCTAAACCCATCCCTTGTTTAGCAAGTCACCAACTTATTTCTCTATTTCTTTCATCTTTTGGGAGTTAGTCTTGTAAGTTGGCATATTGGGTAGACTAGCTCCAAGAACTAAGACTATATGATGTTCCATTCCCTTAATCCCTTTTGGTAAAGATACTCTCTTCACTTTGGGAATGGTATCATCATGATATTCTATTCTCTTACTGGACCCCTCTCATGTTTGCACTTAGGTTTTCTTCGATTTCTCATGAACTGAATAAACATCTCCCTAAGTTATGCTATTTCTTTTTTTTTTTGTATTTTGAAGTTAATCTCTCATCCTCATGATGATCCCTAAAACTACCATGTACACTAGAATCATGTGTATGATCACTCATTTTTTTTATCTAAGAATATTTTCACAAAGAGTTTCTAAAAATATTTTCACAAAAATGAGTGATAAGAATTTTTCCAAATGTTTTTTTTTTTTTGAAGAGCTTTTCTACAAAGAAAGAGTGTTAAAAGTTCACTAAGTAAACTCTTAGGAAATAAGGATGGTTCACAAATTGACACTCTTAAATACCAAGTCTTTCCTAGCCAAAATCATCCCTAGATTACTTTCACAATCTGTCTTTGTAAACAGTTTCAAAAAGTTCTTCCAAGTATGTGTGTGCACACAAACTCTTAAGGAGCAAAAGAAGGTCAACTAACTTTTTTTTTTAGATTAAACCCTAATTTGTCACAAAAACCTAAAAAAGTAAAAGAAAGAACAAAATAAAGTTCAAGTAATGATATCACAAAGAAAGTAATAAAATATAGATGAATTTTCTAAGTGAAAGTGGAAGTGACACTTAAAGTCCTTTGACTTTTTCTATTACAAAGTTTAGAAAAGAAGATGAGATTGTAGCAAAGATATTTTCACAAACATAGAATGAAAATACCCAAATGATCAAAATTACAAATTATAATACAAAGTTTCATGACAAATAAAAGAATGGAGTAAGTTCATGCTAGCAACGAATTCTAGTGATGAATTTATGTTTTTGTTATGGAAAATTTCGTCACTAGCTCAATTTTATTTATTTGTTTCAAAAGTAATGGTTTTGGTCTAGCTCTTCCTCCTATGTGTTTAACACTCACAATTGTTTTCTTCAAAGTCACCTTTCAGTGAAAGCTTTCTTCTAGCTCATCCTTTAACACCTAGTATTCTACCTTAGGAAGTGGTGAGTTTCAAACAAGATACTTAAAAGGAAAAATCTACTCAATCGTTAAACAATTTAAGAATAAGAAGTTAAAACTGAAAAATGAACAATTTGAAAAGTTACAACATCAATTGAAAGATTATATGACAAAGATCAAGAGCATAGGAAAAATGACAAACAACAAAATTAAGGCAAAGTTTAGAAGTAAGCACTCAAAAAGATCCTAAGGAGTAGGTCTAGATTAGGATTAAGACACAAGTTGAATTAAGAACATAAAGAAACATGTAGTTGTAGTTTCATGAGAAAATGAAAACAATGATGTCACTCAAAGATGCTTCTTCAAATCAAGTCATACAATAAACCAAAAGTGTTAAATCATGCATCTGAGAGTGTAAAGATGATTGTGAGTTGTCTTAAGCTTTTCTTTTTATTTTTATATGTCTCAAACTTTAATTCTTTTTCTTGATTCACAACTTTTATTTTTTCTTTATCTAGATCAAGATGCCATAGTTTTTCCTTTAACACATCCTAATCAATTAACAATTGCATGAATTATGTTCAAGCAAGTAACTCAACTTAGAAGTTTAGAGAAATTCACTAAAAGCTCTTGACACACATGTAGAACTCAAGGAAAAATTCATTTAGAATTTGCTAATGAACTATTAGCAAACAATGAGTTCAAAACATAAAAAATTAGACATCAATACTAATCATATTATTTGATTAGCATGTTTTTAAGCAAGAAAAATTATGTAAAAATTTAAAACTACTTCTAATGAGTTTATAACATGTTAAAGGACGAAACAAAACTTAGAAGATTCATAAATTAAAAGCTAAGTAACACTTGTGAAAAAATAATTCAATAAAGACACAAAACTAAACAAACACACAGACTAAAATTTTAAAACATGACATTGATTCAAGATAATTGGAACTAAATTTTCAATCAACTAAAAAGAAACATGATTTTAACCTGAAATTTAAAACTAAATAAGACACAACCATGCATATATAAGACAAAATCAAATAACGAAGAAGAATGAGAAACTTATCTCTTGAAGCTTCCCTGCCTCACATACGATGTCTAATGACAAAAGACACTCCAAGTAACAAAAGAACTTCAAAAAAATTTAAACTTTTCACTAAGTTTCTATTGAGAAACTTGACGTAAAAGGCCCTCACTTCCAAGGAAGGTTCCTTGATGGTGAAACTTAGAGAATACTAACATTTTAGATGACTTCAAAAGAAAAAAGAAGAAAAAATCCTTTTTTTTAAAAAATTGATTTAGAATTTTTTAATGAATTAATAGCAAACAAGGAATTCAAACCATAATGGACTAAAATTCCTAAATATGACATTGATTCAAGATAATTGGAACTAACATTTGGATCAACTAAAGAGATACATTGTTTTGGCCAACTTACGATCCCTAGTGACGAAAGACACTCCAAGCAGCAAAAGAACTTCAAAATGTTTTAAACCTTTCACTAAGTTTCTATTGAGAAACTTGCCGCTAAAGGCCCTCGCTTCCAAGGAAGGTTCCTTGATGGTGAACCTTAGAGAATACTCACAATTTAGACGACTTCAAAAGAAAAGGAAGAGAAAATATATTAGTCAATTTAAATTCAATTTCAAAGTGAGGAATACAAGAGGCAAGGGACTCTATATATAGATGTTTGAGCCTCCTACACATCATCATCTAAATAATGTTAACTAATTACACAAAAGATAGAACTTCAAATTTAGCGTCCCATGCTAGTCTTCAAGTCTTACATCACCCAAAACAAGGTGCTTTCACGTGTTTATAAGCGCTCCATGTAATTGACTTGGTGTATGGTACTGTGGGGCTATCGAATGGTCAAGTGTTTTCCTTCTTGACCTTCTAGATGCCATAGTTTTTCCTTTTACACATTAAATTTTATCAAACAACTCACAAAATATGGTCAAATCCGCTCCTAATAAATTAACAATTGCATGAATTATGTTTATGCAAGTAATTCAACTTAGAGGTTTAGAGAAATTCACTAAAATCTCTCGACACACATGTAGAACTCAAGGAAAAATTATTCAAAATTTGCTAATGAGCTAATAGCAAATAACGAATTCAAACCGTAAAAAATTTAGAAAACAAGACTAATCATATCATCTGATTAAAATGTTTTTAAGCAAGAAAAATTATGTAAAAGTTTAAGAACACTTCTAAGGAGTTTATAACATGTTAAAGGACTAAACAAAACTTAGAAGATTCATAAATTAAAAGCTAAGTAACACTTGTGAAAAAAGAATTCCATAAATAGACAAAACTAGACAAACACATATACTAAAAGTCCTAAACATGACTTTGATTCAAGATAATTGGAACTAAAATTTGAATCAACGAAAAAGAAACATGGTTTTAACATGAAATTTAAAAACTAAATAAGACACAACTATGTATATATAAGAAAAAAATCAAATAAGGAAGAATAATGAGAAACTTATTTCTTGAAGCTTCTTTGCTTGACTTACAATGCCTAATGACGAAAGACACTCCAAGCAATAAAAGAACTTAAAAAAAATTAAATTTTTCACTAAGTTTCTATCAAGAAACTTGGCGCTAAAGGCCCTCACTTCCATGGAAGGTTCTTTGATGGTGAACCTTAGAGAATACTCACATTTTAGGTGACTTCAACAGAAAAAAGAAGAAAAAATTCATCAATCAATTTAAGTTCAATTTCAAAGTGAGGAATACAAGAGGCAAGAGACTCTATATATAGATGCTTGAGCCTCTTACACATTACGATCTAAAGAATGTGTAACTAATTACATAAAAAGAGAGCACTTCAAATTTAGCACCTCATGCTAGTCTTCAAATCCCACATCACCCAAAACAAGGTGCTCTCATGTGTTTATAAGCGCTCCATATAATTTGACTTTGTGTATGGCAATGTGGGGCTATGAGATGGTCAAGTGTTGTCCTTCTTGACCTTCTAGGGTTTTTGACTTTCCTAAGGAGGGTTCAAGGTTGATTCGCAAATAGGGTGTTGACCTCCCATTCAAACCCTAATCATGACACAAATGTAGCCCACTTATCCTTTTACTTTTTACACAAAAAAATTACTACTCCTATACAAAATATTTCACCCCTATTTACATCTTTATAAGGTTAAGAAAAGAAGGAAAAATGAGTTCTAATAATTTATACTCCATAGAAAGAAATTCTTTTGAGATCTTTTTTCCTCTTATAATTTTGTAACCATGATCTTGGTCAAAGACTTAATTTTTGGTCTTTTATAATCCTCTTATCACTTAGTTAAATGAACCAATATAAAGTAAGTTTTTATTGTATTTTCTTTATTGCATGTCTATATTACTTATTACATTCATCATTTTACATAATTTTGAAAGTGTTTGAGAAAAATTTGTGAATTAGTAAAAAACCAATCATTAAAATGTCTACTTATATATACTTTTCAACTATATTTGTAAAATATTTTATAAATTTTATTGAACTCTTTTTTTAATACTAACTTCTTGTTTCATATGCGACTTATAGTGATTAAGTCACAAGATTAAAAAACCACATAAAAAAAATATAACTTAAACTAATTTGAATTGGCTCGCACCATAAAATCATAGCCATATATCTTCAACTTATTAACTTTTGTGACTGTTAATTATGTTATTGAAAAAATTATGAAAAAAAAAAAAGACGATTACACAACTTTAAAAGGGTTAAAACTAAAGCCTTGAAGTATTCTTACTTATCAAGGATAATTTCACCTAATCAATTAAGATATTATTATTCATTTAACTATTATATTTGTTAACATATCCTATCAAAACGACCCGCGTGTTCAAGTAATAAAACTATAGGACCAAAATATTACAACTTTTTCGGAGACCTACCAATCATCTTTTAATAATAAAAATGAATGTCTACTATTTAAAAAAAATACATGAATTAAATTAAAATAAAATTTAACCAAAAATATATAAAGACATTATTTTCCAAATAAATTGTTATGAAGTGTCTCAATACCAACAGATTTTTGATGTTCAAATTTCCATAGTTATAATAATAATAAATGTAGGATTTAACACATGATGAGAGAGAGAGAGAGAGGGGTAGTGAGAGTTGGAAGCGAGTGGCGAATGAGGAAAAGAATCTATAAAATAGAGGAGTTGGCGTATGGTGGGATGCAGAGGAGCAGAGCCAAACCCTCAACCGTCTCTCACTGCTCTGTCACTCCCTCATAGCCCGTAGCCGTCCGATGAAAGGAAAACAACGGTTAACTGAATCTGTTGCAGTTGTCCCAGGCGTCGCATCCTCATAATCACTCTGCTTCTCTTCCCTCCGTTTCTCTTTTTTCCCAATTTCCTTTTTCTAATTTTCTAAATTCATTTTCTCTCTCCTTATTCCCTCAATTTTCTAACCAAAACAATAATTAAAAGGCGAAGGACGTCATGGAACTGGCAATGAAGGTGGCGGAGGCCGTCCACGTGCTCAACCACGATACCCAATCCTGCAACCGCGTCGCAGCCAATCAGTGGCTCGTTCAGTTCCAGCAGACCCACGCCGCCTGGGACGTCGCCACCGCCATCCTCACCGCCGATCGCCACCTCCCCCTCGCCTCCAATTTCGAGGTCGAGTTCTTCGCAGCGCAGATTCTCAAACGCAAGGTCCTCTCTCTCTCTCTAAAACCTGCTTCTCTCTTTCTCTCTCTAAAGCCTCCAATTTGTTTAGTGTTTATGGATGAATGTTACATGGTTCAAATTACAGATTCAAAATGAAGGTTATCTACTGCAATTAGGAGTTAAAGATGCTTTGTTAAATGCCCTTCTTCTTGCTGTCAAAAGATTCAGTACTGGTCCACCTCAGGTGCATTGTTTTTCCTTTCTGTTTTCTATTCTGTTGATACTCTTTCATGGAGGTGCTGTATAGACATTTAGCTGTCTTCCGGACGGGTTCTTGTTAAGAATAATTTGATTTCAACTTGTTCTTTGTTATTATCATGACAGCTTTTGACACAGATCTGTCTTGCACTCTCTGCACTTGTACTTCAAGTTGCTGCATATGGAAACCCAATTGAACAGCTCTTTTACAGTCTACAGAATCTGCAAAGCCAAGATGATGGCAACATTGCTGTCCTTGAGATGCTCACTGTCCTCCCAGAGGAAGTTGTTGACAACCAGCGAATTGATTCTAAAATTAGTTCATTACACAAAAGCCACTATACCCAAGAGGTTTAGAAACTTTTGCTTCGATACATTCATGTATACCATGTTTTTCTGTGTGCATCCTCTCTCTTTTACTCTTACTTCTGCACTCTTTTATGTCTGTTTTACAGCTTCTCTCACATACACCTATGGTTCTTGAGTTCTTGCTGCAGCAGTCTGAAATTAGTTTTGATGGTTCTGTGCAACAACACGAAAGGAATAAGAAAATTCTACGCTGCTTATTGAGTTGGGTGCGCCATTATACTGATGACTCATTTGGTTTTTGCATTTTTGCTGTGGTGCATATTTTTATGTTGCACTGCTTTAAGCATGGTTATATCAAGGAGACATCTTTTGCTTTGATTCTCCTCTCTCTGTCTTATTTGAACATGAATATTCATCTTTCCTCAGCTTCATAAAAACTCTGTTGTCTTGGGTTTATTCTAACATGGTCTTCATGTGTTCAGGTTAAAGCAGGTTGCTTCTCTGAGATATCTCCTGGAACATTGCCGGCACACCCTCTTCTAAATTTTGTGTTCAACTCATTGCAGGTATTCCACTTCTCACGAACTTGATTCTTAAGATGATCGATCATTACTAATAGGATTAATTTATATCACATTCTGTGTAGGTTTCGTTATCATTTGATCTAGCCATTGAAGTTCTTGTTGAACTTGTGACTAAACACGAGGTAAGGTTGCCTAATTTGTTGGAACATCTTCCATACTCTTTTAGTATTGATCTGTTTGGCTTAAGTGTACGTGTCTGTAATTATTTTAAAGAGATGTCATTATACTACTAGTCTACTAGTGTGTTCTTGATTTATTTTCTCATTCTCTTAGATTTCATAATATGTTCTAGACTTAAAGTTTTCTACTAGATTTTAGAGTTGTCAAGTCCTTAAAATTATCACATATAACTATACTGACTATCTTTTAAGTTTAAAGCTATGGACTCATACTATCTATATTCCAGGATGGATGTGTGATTGGCCTATAATAGTCAAATAGAACACTCGAGCACCTGAATTGTTTCTTGTTTAGGGTCAAGAGGTCTAACATAATAGTTAAATTGATGGTTATTTGCAGAGGTTTCTTATGCTAGGGCAGTTTAGCAAGCTATTATTGGTCATTAAGGGTCAGTTATACAGTTTTTTGGGTGCTATGATTTGTATAATGGAAGTTGGGTTATGAAGCTTCTTACAACATATTCCTTTAAGACTAGAAAATGAGGTTTAAGTTTAATTCAACTTCACAAAACCGACTTGTAATGTAAGGTTTGTAATCACTTATAATACTATAATTTGATATAATTTGGTGATATTTCTAATCAATGTAAGATATTCAACAAAGACGAATTATTAAATGAGTGTCACGAGAACACTTTAAGGAAATGCTTTAAATTGAGGAAAGCATGTTAGAAGGCAGAAATCCTTCATGAAAAAATATTTGAAGCCATAAAAGATTATGGTGGAAGCATCGCAGTAAAAAAATACAATATGTACATATAGATAATTAAAAGAAATGCAAAAATATAATTGTAAAATGCTAAAAATAATGAAAGACAACCCTATAATTAATAATAATATCATGTCTAGAAATTGAAATAACAATAAAATCAAATTAAAACACCGCCAAATTCAAGTTCTAGACTTAAAATAACAACAAAATATAAGATAAATGTTCTAAATTTCTAATTGTAGGTTGGATGTTCCTGAACTGCCTTGTTCAGTTGCTATTGAGGTTGTTGGAAAATAGATGATTAAGTGTTTCAAATATTTAGAGAATATTGAATTGAAAAGAAGTAACATGGAATTTAGGGAAGGTGGGTTGCGCTGACCAAAAGAGGAAATAGAAGAAAAAAAAAATAGAAAAGAGGACTTGCAGTGGAACTCAAGGTGGCTGCAGCGGCTAGATGGTGACGACAGGACAGCAGGACGGCGGTGGTGGGACAGTGATAGTGCTGTGGTGGGTCAGCAGCGCCACAGCACTGGAAGCAGAGGAGGTGTGGGTGGGTGGTGCTTGAGGCCGAGGTGGGAGAGTGTTAGGCTTGTTTTCTGACGTAGTTGTTTGGGTTTGGGTCGATTTGTATGGTTCAACTCCTTGTTTTAAAAAGAAATATTTTGGGCTGACCAAATATGCATTAGCCTGAAAATAGAAATAGAAGAGAGAAAAAATTAGGGTTTTAAGTGCCTTGGGTAAGGTTGCATCATGCTGACTCGAGGCTTCATCCTAAGCAGACTAGTGCCTCATGGTCTAAAGTTTTCGTCGTGGCTGCTCCGAACTGCCAATCTGTGACACCCAACATGGCTGCTATGAGTCGCCATGTGAAACTTGATTCGCTATCATCATGTTGTGGTGGCAAGCAGAGAGTCCGCCACCGAAATCTGCCATGGCACTGCCATAGCTGTTTCTAGATAACACTGCATACCTGTGATCATGCTTAGTTTCGTAAGCATGACTGATGCAATATCAATATTATGGTTTAAAATTCAAAAGCTGGTGATTACCTACAAAATAATAAATGTAGAATACTTCGAGTTTAGAATTGGATTTGAGTAATTATGGCACATAGTTGACACATTTCAGAGGCTTGGTTTATATAAATTAGTATATCCTTTATTTTCTTGGATTATATTTTTGGGATTTTTGATTTTGGATCATAGTCTGTTATTTTGGCTCCCTCCATCATTCCCTCTTTATGTGGCTGTAAATGGGAAACTAGTGTAGTCCTACTTCTTTGCCTTTTTCTTTCTTTATTGAGTTGAACTTAAAGGAAATCATATAACATACATAAGGGAGGCAGTTGGACTATCGACCCTTTTTATTAGTGTATTTAATTGTTATTTTAGCTTACGGCTTACTTAGCAGCCAGTTGGTTTTTCTTTTACAAAGCTAATACCTCAGGTTGAGATAGTTATTTTTTTTTTTTCATGTTTTTCTGAATCACTCTTCCCATCCTCACTTCACCTTTCAGTGTTGCTAGTTGTATATTCGAAATTATGTTCCCAATATGTTTTCTGTATGCCATTGGTGATAAAGACTAACGGAAACCATGATTTTATTACTACTGTTATTATTGCAGATGAGGCTAGAACTTTTTTGGATTTATGTGTGTAATTTTTGCTATGTAAATTTTGCTGATTTTGGACAGTTTACTAAGTTAAAATAGTTTCTTTTTCTCACCTTGTATTGCCATGCATAGTGTTTCTATATGGGCGATGTATTGATTTTGATTTGGGTTTTCTTTAGGGAGTACCCCAAATTTTGTTATGCAGGGTACAATTTCTGAAGGAAGTACTTCTTTTTCCAGCCCTTACTAGGGGAGACATGAAAGTAATTGGTGGCCTCGCTTGCTTGTTGTCAGAAATTGGGCAGGCTGTAAGTATGAGTTCTCTAGGATTTCCAAAATCCTTGCTGCGGACATTTTTCTATGTGCTGTCTACTTGTCCATTTGAATGGCTTTGTTAACTTAAACTCATACTATTGATGACTATCATTTGTTTAATTTTACATGTTTGGAATATAGGAATAACTCAATCACATATGTTACTAGCTTATTATCATTCATTGAATTTTTCCATTGTTATGTGCAAACCAAATAATTCATGTCCCATTTGCATTGACAAGTTGTTAAATGTATGCTAGGCTCCATCTCTAATTGTTGAAGCAAGTGCAGAAGCTCTAGCCCTTACAGATGCCCTCTTGAGGTGATCTCGACAATATTATTTGCTTAAAGCATTTGCTCCTTTTTGGCTTTGAAGAGATCAAGGATTTTAGGGTTTATTACATATGTATTCAACAGAATCATTGAATTTGAACTCTTAATGCAGTGTAGTTAGTGGATCTAAGATGTCCTCTCTTTAAATAGAACAATATACAGGATACAAATGTTTAGTAATAACTCAAACTAAGATTGAAAATTTGGGATCTTGTATTAACACACTTGGAAAGATGCTCTCTTAGATGTTATAGTTTTTGCAAATATCTAATCAGCTTGTTTGTATATTATTATAGATTTGGTTGGTATTCATATTAAACTGTTTAATATGCTAACAGCTGTGTGGCATTTCCAAGTGAAGATTGGGAGATTGCAGACTCAACACTGCAGTTTTGGTAATGCAACTTTAGTAAGGCTTTACAACTTGTTTATTGGGAAAATACGTTAGGTAGGTATCCTTGAGGTTTTCTTATGATGCACGCACCTGTAGTTTGTAGAAGAACACTCACTACCCTTGTTCAGGGATTAGGTTACACCTGATATCCCTTCAGTTCATGTCCATTAACTGGAGTTGCTCACCTTGCCACGATCACCATTATACCCTTGTATCGCGTTCTGCACTGTCTCTTTTCTCCTTCATTGTGAGTCTCTTAAAGTAAAATGGGGAAGAGATAGAAGAGTCTGTGCAAATCTCTTCCTGCACCATTTTTATTTAAAAATAATCCAAAATTACCCATGGCCATCCTCATTTTATTTATTTTTATATTATAGAATAACTATTCTGAAATTGAGTGCATATTATTTATATTATGTAATTGTCATTTTTTTTATATTCTTGAATATCCATTATGGAATACATTTATGCAAATTAGAATGCATTTTGGAATGACCATTTCAGCAAGTTAATAATAGGCACTCCTTTCCTAGTGATTTCTCCAGAATTCAAAAATATATTATACAGTATCCTATCCAGAAAAAAACAAGATACATTTTTGAGTGTAAACAATATGTACTGAAGTTAAAAGGGTTATTTATTCCAGAATATAAATAATAAATTCTGGATGTCCATGCTAGAATATGAATATGTACCTAAGTCTGGAATATCAAAAAATACATTCCGCAATGTTCTAAACATGAGGTGCATCAATGGATTTGTTAAACCTAAAGCAATTTTATATTATTCCAGAACATATTTTCTGGAATATGTACAAATTGGACTCTGGATTTGGTAATCGAGAAACATCAACAAAGTTGAAAAAAAAAAAATTACAAGAGTGAAGAAAAGGATAACGTAGGGAAGAAACACTTCAGTTCGGGTGTAGAAAGAAAAGTGCAGGAAGAAAGAGCTTGTGAAGGAGAGTGGGAAAGGTGATGGAATGATTATTAAGATGAGAGGGATGAAGGTAGAAGGAAAGACAGGCAACCATTTGCGTAGTTTGAGGGTTTCTGTTGCTAACTCACTGTAAGGCAGAGAAGGTCTTCTCTGACAATTTCTGGATCTGTTTTCTGTCTCCGAATTTCCTGGACTATTTCATTGTAATCAGAGGATTATTGTTTGGATTTGCCTATTATTTTTATAGTAAATTCCAGTTCCTATCTGATTTACTAGAAGTGTTTCTATTACGTTTTTGTTGATATACATTCATTAAGCGTGATGAGAATTTTGCATTGTTTAGGATTTATTATACAGTTCTTAGTGATTATTTCTGCTAAAAACTGCGGTATTATGTTATGTGCTGATATGCATAGACTAGAAGCCTTTCTGTAGCCATTAGTTTCTCAACCTCTTAATTAATTTTTTATTCTCTCTTTGCTGTTGTCTAGTGACACACTTATCATGAGCACAAATCTTGTCACAGGTCTACTCTTGCAAGCTATATACTTGGCATTGAAGATGGTGCAAAAAGTAGAAAACATATGGAAGACATTTTTTCTCCTGTTTTCTCAGCATTACTTGATTCACTGTTATTGCGTTCTCAGGTTTATTCCTGGCTATTTACATGTTATCAGTATGGGAACGGATTAATTCAATGTTGCTCCCTTTTTTGTTCTTGTTTTTGGGCTTGGAAGATAGGGGTGGACTCTATTTGCATTTCATAGCATGGGATTTTCTACTTCAAAAATTATCTTTGAACTGTCCTTTTTTTTTTTTTAATTAAAAGAGATTGAAGGAAATTTGTCTAAGCATTGGTTGTGTTATAAAAAGTCTATATTTTGTGAATGTTGGATCTATTATTTGTCCCATTTACAAGATTAACGTACCAATTATGGAAACGAATCTTTACTATGGTATTCATCTTGTTTGTGAGCATAACCTTTATTCAAGTGTAGATTAACTGTTGATCTCTTCTTTGTTAATTGTCCTTTGTTAGTTTTCCTGTATTGATTGAGTCTTTTGAGTAAATTACCTTTTTCCCCTCTGGGTGCTTAACAGGTGGATGATTGTACATACAATGATGAGGGAAGAGTAGTTGATTTGCCTGATGGGCTTATTCATTTCAGGATGAACCTTGTAGAACTTTTGGTGGATATATGTCACCTGTTAGGATCTGCTACGTTTATGCAAAAGGTGCTTTGGAAAACATGCTTTCTTATTTTTATTTTTTTTCCTAGACTTGGTTTTATGTAATAGACTTCTTTTTTGGTATCAATTTTCTGAATGTTTTGATAACAATGATAATCACAAATTTTGAATTTATATGATCCTATTGGATTATTATGAATGGATAGTCGTATATACGAATCATACAAAATAAGATTTCATTCAAACTTTTGGTGTTTTAAAATTTGAAATTTTATGTCATGATTGGATACTACTAATAGTGACAGATTAGAGTGAAAATTTCATTCTAGAGAGTTTCTTTGTCATTGTGAATTGTGTGTTTAATGACACTCGTTAACCATTTATTTATAGTCATTTAATGTATACTATAGAGAAAGTTAGTAATGACTAATATTGGAGATACCCCTAATTATCAACAATACATATTTCCCTAATTGCTAAGACCAAATAACGTCTCTTACTCTTCCCCTCAAGTTGGAACGTTTATGTCATATGAGTCAAGCTTGTTACGAATGGGTGTTCAATATGAGGTCTTCAGGCATTTACTGAGCACATCTGCAAGTTGGTCATTGCAGTTGACAAAGTTGGTGATTGTTTCTCCATAGAGCACCTTGTCTCCTAAAATGACAATAAATTTATGTGTTTAGTCCTCTCATGGAAGATTAGGCTTGATGCATTGTGACTGGTATGTATATCCAGATTTTAACTTACGGAGGCATGAATCTAATTAAATATATAGAAAAGGAAAAATTCACTTGCTTCATATTTTGCTCATGTTACAGCACTCTCCCTCAAGTCGGGTGATATCATTCCTGACTTGCTAATTCATGGATATTCCTTCCTTCTTAGCTTCTACTTTCCACCTTTTATTTGGGTGTCCACCTAATATTAAAGCAAAACCAGGCTCCTATCTTCTTACTCATCCATATTTTAATCTTTATGCTTCTAAGTTAGTACTTATTGGAGATCCCATATTAATTAGAAATATGATCAAATTATAATATATATGTAGGTGCAAACCTCATCCTACCAAGTTAGCTTTATAGGGTTAAGTTAGCGTTAAAATATACTTTCCAAGAGTAGTGTTAAACTTAATCATTGCCTGTGCACTTAGGTGGAAAATTTTGCAAATTACTGGAAATTTGTTCATCTAAGTTTTCAAATGGAAGATAATTTGTTACCTAGTTTGAGTATTCTTGTTAATGTACCTCAAACAACTATTGATCATGGTTATTATTATCCATGTCAATTTATTTAGTCATTGAACTCTCAATTCTCAATTTGAATATCTTTTTATATACAGCTCTTTATTGGTGGGTGGGCATCTCAGAATCTATCAATTCCTTGGAAGGAAGTGGAAAGCAAACTATTTGCTCTTAATGCTGTGAGTAGCACATGCTGCTTTTCCTGGGGTTTCTTTATTGACCTGTTAATTATATCATTCAGACTTGTGATTTGGCATGAAACAATGTGATAAGTGATAAAATCTGGGTCTCGTTGTTGATACTCTTCTTTACTGAAAAATAACGCTGTTTGTGGTCATATGTTGTTCCATACCCATGTTATTTAAGGCAACACTTCCTTTACTCCAGGTGGCTGATGTAATCATACAGGATGGCCAAAGTTATGATTTCTCTGTAGTTATGCAGTTGGTGACCATGTTGTCCATTAAACCTTCTGATGGCTTAAAGGGTTTCATTTGCATTGTGGGTTATCTATGAACTCTTCCATTTGCTCTATTTGCAGCATTTATTTTTAAGCATGTTCGTTCTTAGGTGTACTTCTATTTTTAGGTATACAGATCTCTGGCAGATGCTGTTGGTTCGTATTCCAAGTGGATATCTGCTTTTAAGGAAAATTTTAGATCCTTGCTGTGAGTACACCACAAAACTCCATTTTTCCATGGTATTCATAATTAATGGGTTAAGCTTTTGTGTCAAACCTGATAACTAATTGCTGATGGAAAATTTTCAGTATTCTGAATTCACATATTCATGTGCTACAAACCTTTCTACTTTCAGATTATTTCTTGCTATTGGGATTTCAGAACCTCTATCTTCAAATGCTTGTGCATCTGCCTTGCGAAAAGTCTGTGAAGATGCTTCTGTAGTAATTTATGAGCCTTCAAATTTGGAAATTTTAATGTGGATAGGAGAGGTAGGTTACTCTGTACTTGCAGAGGAGTAAATATCTGGATGATGATATCATGTTTTAAGTTCAATGATGCATATTTTCCAGGACTTTCTGTCAATATCTTTTTTCTCTACATTTTTTACGCTTCTGTTACCATCTATGCATAATGTATGCGGCTAAAGATGCCCAGCATCTTGTTGTACATAGAAGTTAATGAATTTAGTTTTATACTATTTCTCTATCTTTCAAGATCAGTGTATAGAATCCTTTCCGTACATGGTATATGATATCTATCTCAAATATCATGCTGAACTATGGATTCAACTTTAGACATTCAAGTTATCTTTCTGCTGTAGGGTTTAGAGAAGTGGAATTTATCTTTGGAAGATGAGGAAGAAGTTATGCATGCAATAAGTCTGGTCCTTGGTTCTGTGTCCAATCGGGAACTAAAGAACAACTTATTGGCTAGATTGCTTTCATCTAGCTATGAAGCTATTGGGAAACTTGTGAGCCTTCTTTTTCCCATCTTCTCTGCATTATTCATTTTGATTGTGTGATACCTATTTCTTGCCTCTCTTTAACAACAGGTTATCTGTATCTTCTGTCACAGAAGACCAATTTTGCTTTGGCCATTAAGTTCACAAAATTTAGTTTGATAAAACAGAAAAATTCAAAAGTAGCCTTTTATTGATATCACATTATTGGAGAGAAAATGTTCCTGTATTATAGTTTGGATAGTGCAACTGATTGAACTAACCAAGTCAGTTACAGCTAGCTGATAACACCCTACTGTAGTTACTGGAAGAGTTTTATTTGATACAAAGGAGTAGTTATACACTTACACACCAAAGTCAAACAGGAGCGTTATGATACTTTCTGCAGTTGAACATTTAAATTGTCCATATAATATGTAAATGTAAATGAAACAAGGTTGTTAGTTAGTTAGTTAACTTTTGTTAATTGGTAGCTGCTATAAATAAGGTAGATTGTTTCTATTCTAGGGAGCGGAATATAAGATTGAAATGATAATCAAGTGCCGTGCAGTTTCTTTGACCTCCTGTTTGTCTTATCTATCCCCTCTATTCTGTTCTTACCCTCTTTTTGCCCCGTCCTTCTGTTTCTTTCTCTTTCCCTAAATTATTTATGACCATAGTATCTCTTGCTCAACTTAAAGAAATTGTAGCTATTACAGCTCAGGAAAAGAAACTCTTTATGTCTGCTGTAACTTCTTTTTCCATTATAAAATTTCTTGATGCATTTGTTTGAGAGGATTTTCCGTGTAATGTGATCTTTGAATTGGTGGATCTCATTCTGCATTTTCAGGTTGATCCCGAGATCAGCCTGTCTCTTAAACAGAGCCCTGCTTCTTATACACAAGTTTTAAATGCTTCCTCCAAAGGTTTGCACAGGTATGCCGTTGAATAGTATGTCTGGAATTGTTAAACCCTTGAACTAGTTAAATTAATATTACTAGATTACGGGTTGTTGTTAGGTTTTCTTACTCATGTTTCTGGAATAAAACTATTTGGACTTGTAAGCAAGTGACTGATGTGGAATTTGTATATCAAATCTTGTTTTCTATCAGTCTTTATTCTTTTTAAATTTTTGTCTAAGTTGTTTATGGATATCATTCCCTAGCCCCTTGTCTCTTTTTTTTTTTTTTTTTTTTTTTTTTTTTTTTTTTTTTTTTTTTAATTTTTTTCTTTTTCTTTTTTTTTTTCAAATATTTTTTTTACACCTTACATATAAA
>Ga0099825_1001939_pt1 | contig 27016 bp, 10 predicted proteins | sample SiratroredBW_FD_76838 | JGI IMG/M metagenome (GOLD analysis project Ga0099825, IMG submission 76838) | Root nodule microbial communities of legume samples collected from California, USA - Siratro red BW | ecosystem: Host-associated > Plants > Roots > Nodule | place: USA: California | collected...
CTTTTCCAACAAAAAAAAAAAAAAAAAAAAATTGGAGGTTATGCAAAAAAAAATTTTAAACCAAAAAAAAACTTAAATATATAAAACCATCTACTGTTTTATAAATTATATGTTAATACAAGATCAAAAAACAAAATTTTTAAATAAAAAAAATTTTAAAAAAGGGTTTTATACATTTAAATTTAAATAATGTATCCTGTCCTTGACTTTTCTTTTCAAAAAAAAAAAAAAAAAAAAAAGAATGGACTGTATAGAAGAATAATATTTCTACCTATCATGAATCTTCAATATAATAAACCATTACTGTTGTGATAAGTTGTGATTGATTACCAATCAAACAACTAAATCGGAGGGTTCTTTGGTGGCACATGATCCCAAAAAACCTTTCTCAACTTGTTGATTTACCTCTTTCTCTTCTTCTTCCTCGTCCACTAGTTTTTTCTCCTCGTTAGAATCACATGAAGTGAGTTCCTTAGCTCTCAAAGCTTGACCCTCCAAATTGGTCCGCGCCAACACGAACATCATTGTGATCATACAAGACCCTTGCGCCGCCAACATCCCCAGCCACAACCCTTTGAAGTCAAACCCTGCAAAGAACCCCAACCACACCGCAACCGGCATGCCCACAAGGTAGAAGCAACCCAAGTTTATGTTCGCCCCCAATTTCGGCCGCGCCGTCCCCCTCAAAACGCCGCAAACCGTCGTTTGGGGACAGTTCCCGAGCTCGCAAAGCCCAATGATGGGCAACACCATCGACGTCAAAGCGAGGATTTCTCCATCCCCTGTGAACATCGTCGCCCAAACCTTCCTCACCGAAATCGCGAACACCAAAGCAGAGAACCCCAACACGAAACTGAAACAGAGTCCCACAAGCGCCGCAATTTTCGCCCTCCGAGGATTCCCCGCACCCAACTCGTTTCCGACACGCGTGGACACTCCAAAACTCAAAGACGATGGAAAAATGTATATCAAAGCCGTGGTTTGAATCAAAACCCCCATGGAGGCAACACTTGCATGAGGGTTCACCAACAACCCGCACAGTAAAATCATTATCTCGTACCACCACCATTCCAGACAGACCGAGACGCAACTCGGAATCGCGAGATTCAAGAGCCTTTTCCACCCTTTGAAGCACGACCAGGAAATACCCGGCCACGTTTTCTTGTGCGTGCCCCATACCACAACGTAAATAACCAACGACGTGACGAGGTTGAAGTTTGTGACGACAGCGCTTAACGCGATGCCTCCGATTCCGAGATCGAGGACGGAGACAAAGAGGTAGTTGATGGGCACGTGGAGGATAATGGAGAGAGCGGCGCAGCACGTGAGAGGAAGAGTTATTGATTGGCTTCGAAGATAGATTCTTAGAGGGTGCAGCAGCGATTGTAATATAAGATCTGGGAGAGAGTAATATATATAGAGTTGTGCCTCATTGGCTATGTCTTCTTCTTGCCCACATAAGAGTAATAGTTTCTTGATGTTGAGCCAGAAGAATGAGATGAAAAGTGAAGTTAGGAGAAGAAGGAGGACGGTTCTCTGCATGGTGAGGCCGAGAAGTTTGAACCTTTTGGCTCCGAAGGCCTGGCCGCAGATGGGTTCCATTCCCATGGCGAGGCCAGAGAGAACAGAGTAGCCAGTGATGTTGGCGAATCCGATGGCCAAGGAGCCACCGGCGAGAGCGAGTTCTCCGAGGTGGCCGAGGAAGCGCATGGAGATCATGGAGCGGGAATAGAGTAATAGGCCAGTTAGGATCATGGAGAAGGATATGTTGGAAATGCACTTGGCTTCGGTGAGGGCAAGGGACAAATGGGTTTTGTGGGGATTTTGTGTTTGGTGATGATGACATGTTGGGGATTTAGGGATCAAAGTGGTGAACACGTTGGTCTCATCCTGTATTCGGGAATTCGATATGTTAGAGTGGCCCTCATTCCTTTCACAGAAACTAAAGGTGGGTGATAACTTGCACATCGTTTCTTTGACAGTTTCTCACAAGAGACAAAGCAAAGAAAGAGAGAGTAGTTAGAATTTAGAATAGAGCCCGTGCTCGTGGGAATTTTTTGTACTTTGCAAGTGTAAGCAAGAGGGGTTTTATAAGGGAGGGTTTGAGCTATGATAATTGGAATGTTCCATCCAAATTAGGAGTATTACACACGGCGACACGTAGGGTCGACACAGCACTTGCTAGTGCTACAGTATACATTTTACCAACTCAAACTCTGAAATATTTTTCTTTCTCCCTTCTTCAATTTCAAGCCTCCTTTTATGACCAACCAATAGTGCATACCATATATTAGAGTAGAGATCACTATTTGGCCTGCCGATAACACGATGGGGGTGAGACGCGGAGGCCTCCGAAGCGCAATGAACTCGCACGAAATGTAAAATAAAACAGTGAATGGATCAATTTTGCCGAATAATAGGGTCCATGATTATTTTGTGTTCTTTTTTCTCATCTTATTAATTAACTGTTGCATTAAATTCATCAAGATTACCGACCTAGATAGCAGGAGAATGTTTTGTGACAGGGGCACCCCAATGGAAGCAAGAAATTGTTTTGTTTTGGTAGAGACCCGTGCTCAAAGAGTGGTAGCTACACTTACTTTTTAATTAAATTTTTGGGTTGTAGAAAACGATATTCATGTGAATGAATGGCATGTCGGCATTTAATAGTAGGGATTGAATTTAAACCCACCTGTGCTAAATCCCAGCCGTATAAATTGGAACTGTAGTTATGGATTCTGGTACTTTTGTTTTATTGCGTTTATGGAAAGGAGACATGTTTTATTCGAGCGAGTGCAGAGCACCTATGCATTTAGTTCTTCAGCTGTGCTCCACCTTCAAAGATTATCAAAGAAATCCGGTGGAAGGGATGATACTAAGTCCAAATTGGGTTTCACACGGAAGAAGGTTTCTCTCTCTGACGCTAGAAGTGACCTAACGTGTATTTATTCAGGCCCACATTAACATTCTCACGCCCACAACACAAGCTTAATAATTACACGTTTGTACAGTGACAAAACAGTTTTATATTGTAAATTCATGAATGTTATTTTTATATTATTTTCAGATAATTATTATAGAGTCTTTTAATTTTATTATACATAGCAGTTTCATATTGGATGACATTTTTTTAACCTTTATTATATATATAGCCTAACTCCTGCTGCAAACATTTATATTCATAGTTGGAGAAGTCCACTACTAAAAAATGTTGGAAATAAAAGAAAAAAAATTATGTCCTGCCAAATACCACTCTCTTGGAAGTAAATTCTGGTGGGCATAAGGTATAATGCAATATATATCTGGTTTGCTACCAAGATTTTACACAGCGACATGTTTGAACCATGCACTCAAGACCAAGCACATTGGAACTTAATAAACAATGTCCACAAGATTTTAAAAGAAACAAATGGATAAAATATGTTGTCTCCCAACCTCATTGTTGGACTAGGTATACTACTGACACGTCCTCACAACTTTCACACAGAAACAGTACAACTTTGATGCACAACTTTCACCTTAAAAAGAAACAGTATAATTGAATGAGTAAACTCAATTGAATATCAAGCATCTATCTAAAATCAATTATAATTGAAAAAAATATTATAGTTTTTAAGTAAATTAGAATTTGGAGTGATTTTGGAGTGATTTTTTAGTTTTAACTGAATCTGAAGAAAAATATGTTTGCATAAAATTCAATGAAAATTTAAAATTAATTTTCGTGTTCTAACTGAAATCGAAAAACACCTTAAATCTTACAACACAAAATCAATTTAAACATTATAAGAAATATAAAAATTGTAAAAATTATGCAAAACAGATAAAAGACAATAGCTGTCATAAAATAATTTCAACTTTATGAATTAAAATAATAGATTAACTGTCTTTAGTCCAACCAAAGTTACTTTGAAGTTGTGTATTAATATAAGTAGAGCGAGTATATCAAAAAGTTGTCTCCTTCATTGATGCTTATCATATATTGACTTTTATAGCCTTGTTTTTTTTTATGATTATTTGTTATCTTTTATTATATCAAGTATATGACCAAGTTATTGATAATTGATATATATATATATATATATATATATATATATATATATATATATATATTATAACAGAGTAATTGATTTTTAATTATATATAATTTATTTATTGGGCTGGAGTAGATACATATATGTCCCGTGCTTAGAATCCAACAATAACATGCAGATAATTATGTAATCAATATACCAGGGGATGGAAGAGTTTCAAATTGTTTGTTGTGATACATTGATAATTTATATTTGTTGAGATAAAAATATTAATTTCTTTAATATGAACTTACTTGAAAAATGGAGACTTCGATGATCATAACTGACTCTAGAAACATATACTAGATTTAAAATATGAAAGCTGAATAATAATATAGAAAATAAGAAAGAATTATCCAAGACTATCTATGAAATTTTTTTAATAAAGATGCTAAAGTTGGAGATTTAGGAAACTAGAAATTAAATAGGTGCAAATGGAAGTTTAATTGAAGAAGAGCTTGGCTTGACTGGGAAGAAACTTAGGTTAGTGCACTATGGCCTGATTTGGACATTACTTTTATAAGCAGAGATAAAGAAGATGAGTGAGTATGAAAAGGAGGATCAACTTACGGTTATTATGTTAGTCAGGTATATGATAGACTACAAGGTATAATCATTGAGAGGAAAAATGAAATGTTCCCTGAATTATGAAAGATGTAGGTTCTACCATGAACCCACCATTTTGTTTGGAGTTTGGAGAGTGTTCATTAAGAAAATAGCTACAAAGAATAAATTGCTGAGAAGAGAAATTTTCGTATTTGACAATTTATGTATTATGTGTGGAGAGAAAGATGAATTAGTGAATCATTTCTTTTTTTAGGTGTAGAGTAACTTGGTAGGTTTGGAACCTAAGCAACACATGATTTAGACTAAGTATAATGCATTATTTTGAAGGTAGATAAACATTTTCAACAATTCTATGTAATGGAATTGTCTAAAAAACAAAATACTATGAGGAGAATCATGTGGATAGCTTGTGATATGGTCTATTTGGAATTAAATAAATAATATTCTGTTTAAAGGCAATGTGGCTGATGCAGTTGAAATTTGTATAGTTGTACAAATTAAGGCCTAGGATTGGGTTACTAATAAATACTCAAAATTGAAATTTTCACAATACTCTGACTAGTGTTTGAATCCAAAGACTGTGAAACAATGTGAGGTATCTCCTTATTCAACTGAACTAATAATTCACTACATAAGCAGTAGCTTTGTGTTTTGTTTTCGCAGAGAACCATTCAAGTTGACAATGTGATTATTCAAGTCATGTGATTGGTTGTGATAACATTCTGGCGCAATCAAAGCTTTGTTAGAGAGAAAGTTGGCTTACTATTTGTTATAGGGGTTATGGGTTATGTACTAATATTTCTTCTTCTAGGATGGTGCATATCACGCATAGGTCCTCTTTTTGATGTAGTGTTCATTCTTCTTGGAAGACGTATTACTTCATGACAAATACGCCGTAAAAGTATGCTAGAAAATTGGAGTTATCATTGACTGGTATGTTGTACTGTAGGATAAAGTTGAAAAGGTTGTAATGAAAGTGAAACAAGATTCACAGACAATAACTTTCACATACGATTTTAATATTTTGATAAATGAACCTCATGATATAGATGATAACATGAGAAATAATCAAATTATAGAGACAGTATAATTTCTTTTTGTGTTTTTAGTGAGTTTAAGATGAGAGAGTAAAAATATATTTAAGATCTTTATTATATAAATTCTTTTATGATAAGAAAAAGTTTAGAACATATCAAACCTTATTGATATTACGTGTGTCATCTTTTCGAGAAGAAATAATAAGGTGATGAATGTCTTTTAAGTATAAGTTTTGTAGATCTTGGTAAATTTTGTCAATATTTCTGTTTGAATATGATTATTTTCAATATTATTGTTTAAAATGTGATGCTTTCAAGATATGATTATTAAATTTTAATATTACATTTCTCAATTTTTTTTTTACTTCCGTCCACATCTATCGATGTAATTTAACAATTGTTTTATTTTATTTTTATAAGTCAAATAATATTTTTCAATATAAATACCTTTTTTTTCTGTTAATTTAGGTCGATCAATTCCAAATATCGATAATTGTTTGGAAAATATTTGGAAAATATTTGTAAAATCTGTAGGTTAGATCGGTGAATGTTGTTTCTTTTGATTCTGTGTTTCGAATTAACATTGTGCAAGTAATGGATTCTTCGAGTGCTTGATTTTGTTATTTGTGGATATTTGGATTTAGATTAATTACGTAAGGATTCTTAGAATTAACGTGTGTTAAAAAACGTTCACTATTTAAATCGCTTATCTTAATCGATTTAAAAGATATCTTTTTAAAACTAATTTACATTTTAAAAATCATTTTTTATTAGCACCAAGTAAAAAAATGAGAACATTTTACGTTCATGACATAAAACCCGTTTTAAAAAATAACTTCATAAATCGGTGAGTATCTTATCTTTGATAACGTTACTTCTAAAATCAATTTAAAAACTAAAGTACTGCTCATTTTTATCTTTTTTCTATAAGTTTATACAGAAAACGTATTTTTTAATCTATTTCACTAACAAGTTAACGAATTTTTAACTTACATATGTTACTAATTCTTGTAATATACTGATTTTATAGTTTGTTCTCTATTTTTTTTATAGTTTCTTTATTTTTTAAATATAAAATTTTTATATTTTAGTTATTTACGCTGTTAAACTTTTTTTTTTTTTTATGTCGGTAGCAGATTGTTATGCTAACCATTTGAGCCCACACAGTTTCTTGAGTATTCATATTATCTTTAGATTCTGTATTTATTTATTTGTTATAAATATTAAATAAACTTTACAGAATAAATAATAAAAAAATTTAAGCATGATATTATGATATTAAAACTTATTATAAAAGAGAATCCACACCTTCACGGGTCACAGCAGCTTAAATTATAAAGTTAGTTAGCCGTTAGTTTCCTCCTTATGTGGTGAGAGCTTCTCGTACATTTAATACATCTGTTCAAAGTATTTTAGGGCGGTCCTTCATGTCGATTTAATCATTATATGTGGATTTTTCTTATATTAAGTTTGGCGCGGATTTTAATATCTAACGTATTCTTAAAGCAGTGTGAAATAAAATATTCTGAACATGTTTCTAACATATTCTTTTTTTAGAGCAACCTCTAACATATTCTATTTATCAGTAGAAATTAATTAGAGGTAAAAAAGGATGTACTCTTAATAAATTCTTTTCATATTTTTGTAATTTTTAATAAATTTCATTTAGAGTGCATTTGTTTCCAATAACAAAAACATATCTAGCCACAAAATACAAAGAAAGTTCAAAAATAGATATGTGATTTTATGAAAAAAAAGAGAGATTTTTTTTTTTTTAACTTTCCTCGTGAAAGCAAAGATTTTCAAGAAAAGTCTATTTTTAATTAAAAAATAATTTAAATATAATAATTTAATTATAGATAAATATAATAAAAATATTTATTTTATTTTAAAATAATAAATAATTAAAAATATATAATAATTAAATTTATAATAAAATAAAACTTTTAAAATAATTAATAAAATACATTTTATAAATAATTATAATAATATATTATATACGTATAATCGATTACATTTTAAGATTATATATGTATATATATATATATATATTATATAAAATTATTAATGATAATATAAATATAATTATAGTTTAATAAAAATAAAAATAAATATTTAAAATTAATTATATGATAATAATTATTTTATTATTAAAAAATAATAATAATTTTAAAATTTAATATCAAAATTGTTTTAAAAATTTTAATTTTATATTAAAAAAATTAATTTTTTAATTAATAAATTAATATATTTTATAATAAATTAAATTTATTTCAAAGATAATTACTAATGTAATAATCTTTTATATATTTTTAAAAAAGATTATTAATTACATCAAACTAATTAATTACATTTTATTTTTAATTATAAAAATAAATTTATAATATTATATATTAAAATATTATTATATTTATCATATCATTCATAAATTTTTATAGATTTTCTATTCAAATCTTATTATTTCTTTCTTAATTCAAATAATCAAACTTTTCACATATTCCTCTCAAATCATCTTAAATTTAGTCTTTGAAATTCATTTCCCCAATCTAGACAAATGCTTAATATTAAAAAAAACTTATATGAAAAAATATAACGCAACTCAAGGTATTAAATTCATCAAATTTATGTTATATTTTTTAAATGGAACCTCTCTATTCTATTCACATACAATTGACGAAGCTTATCTCCACTCATAGTTCTGTTCTGAAGTACTTAAGGTAGTCCTCTAATTTTGGTTTCATACATTTTCTTAATTTTTGCTTATGCTACAGCCTCTGCAACTGATGCAGTTACATGATAGCATGATTAATCATATCTAGTGTTAACTATCCTAGATTAAGGTTAAACTAAAACTCGTTCCTGAAAATGAATTCAATTTTACAATCGAGTAATATACAACATCCTCTTAGTGTGTGCGTTATTTTGCATCAAATTCTGTGGCTAAGTGCTCCATGACTTTGTTGTCTCTCCCTCCATAAAAATAATTAACGAAGACTTTTGTGGTTGACTCCACAATCAAATCAGACTCAACTTTGAGTTTAACGCGTGATGTGAAAAAAAAGGAAAGTCTTTCAACGTAGACTTTAATTAGGATACAAAATTTATATATATAGGTCCACTATTTGTGAACGTGACCAATCTGAGACATATTAGCAGCTCTTACTAGGTCAAAGAACTTTTCCTGTATATATTTTCTCTGGAAGCAATCTTATTCAAAACAATAGAAAACCTATCCCCATGCACTACCATCTACTATACTCTAGAAAACTATGACCCTTCCCAGGGAATAGAGAAATAAAAGTTGTAGGAAACCTTTCCACCTTTTTCTTCGTTTGGTTTTCTGAAGGTCTAATTTGAAATGGGAAATGAAAATGTTGAAATCAGACACCCGCTATATTTCATAATCCCGCCATAAATAATGGGGAAGAAAGGGAGATATAGGTTTTACTCCACAACAGTAATCCTTCACCGCCATATGTAATTTTCAAGAAAATGTAACGCGCTATGACCGTTTCTGTCGAACTTCTGTTAAAAGAAATGAACAACCAAAAAATCTTGTTCGGCATATTAATGAGCATTCGACATCTGTAATCTTGTCATCATATCAGTGGAATGAAGCCGACTGCATGCATGTTTCGTTCTCAATAGAGCTGCAGTTCAACTGGCTTAAGGGTATCTGAATAACGTTTTTGCGTTCTTAATAATACGTGTGTATTCATTTCCATATTATAATAGTCCTGCTTCATTTTTAATTTTATCTGTTACATCATTGAAAAATGGTAAATGTTTTTACCAGTTACACCATTGGAAAGTGAATGTTTTATCAGGATTATAAATCTTTTCGAGATGATTTCAATCAGCTTGACTTGTGCATGATTCAAACTTACCTACAAAAGATATTCTAACCATTAAATAAATAGTTGATTAAATAATTAAATAAATATAGGATAAATTAGTGATATGTAATTAAGTGAAATGTCAAGTAAAAATACTCTTGATATCCACTTTTATAATAAATAGTTTCAATGCTAAACCTTAAATATCCTAAACCCTAAATAGTTTCAATACTAAAGAACATGTATCTAGAAAATAACCTCAGGTTATTTGTTTGAGGTCAAACATACAAGTCATGAGTTCTCATAACATTTTCAAATGTTCACATTATTAAGTTTAGTCTTCCTAAAAATTCCAAAGATTAAACTAGTCAATAATATAAAAACTAGACTTTTCTTTTGTATAATAAAAACTAGAATTGACAAGATTTATCTAACTAAATAATACTTAGTATTTATTTTTAAGTTATTTATATTGTCGTATATATATATATTTATTTTTTCCCTAATGTCATAACATTATTACTTGTTAACATATTTAAAATTTATAGCTACGTATTATCCCATGACAACTTGTTCTTTATACATACCAACTTTATGAAGCTTATATAACCCTACATTAAGCACATTATTATACTGTTTCATATAATCAAGAGAACTCGCATACTAATCTTAAAAAAATTGACAAACTCTTATGTAATTTAGCAAAGAAGCAGTGCCGTGGACGGACTTTAATCATATATTACAAACAAATAAAATCAAACTCAGAATTTTTGTGATAATGTTACTGCAAAACAACCATGTGATAAGACATCTTGAGCGAAAAACAAATAAATTTAACGATGCTTCACTTTTGCATACTTAATTTATTAAGCCCTCGTTGTAACTGTTGTACAGACCATAAAATTAAGATGATATTAAATTTAAAATTTGATTACAAAGTAAGAAATTTTAAATAAATCTTCGTCCAAACCAAGATCGAACATATATCAGTTTTAATCTTAGAAAATATGTATATTAAGTAAATTAGTGAAATCCATGAACTCATTACAAATTACATTCAGAAGGAAGTTAATTAAACTTCTGCATATTAAATATCCTATTAACAGTGTGGACCAATTGACGAAGCTTTGTATAGAGGTTGAACTTAACAGTGTGGACCAATTGACGAAGCTTTGTATAGAGGTTGAACTTAACAGTGTGGACTAATTGACGAAGCTTTGTATAAAGGTCAGAAGCACCTCTGAAGTACATTCTATTAATTATTTTTTCAGATAAAAAGAAATATATCCTACTGCCAGTAATTAATTTTCTTTGTTTTTCTTTTTCTGTATACTGGGATAGCTTCTGTTATGCATGCACTTTTTCTCTTTTCTCGTTATAAATGTCAATTAACATTTAAGGTGGCAATAGATTATTCGTCCAATACTAAGATAGCTTCTTGTTTTTCTACCTGTAATCCATGTTTTGGTCTAACCAGAGACAAAATCAAAACAAACTAAATTCCATTCAGATTCGGCACGACCAGGTCCTTCAATTCAGGTTGCAATCTTGGGCATTTTGGCTTCGTTTAGTGCTCATGATCCAAATTTCCTTAACCTATATTATTGTAAAAGTAAATTATTAAAATAGTCTTTAAAATTGTATAAATTGAACGTTTTAGCCTTTAACACTTTAAAAACCTTTTGTTAATTGTATTTTAATTGCTTAAAAGTGTTTTAGTTTCTCTAATTTTTTTCGCTATCATTAAAAATAAACTTAATAACGCTGTGTATACTCCTTCAAAAAAAGTTTCTAGAGTTACGTTGTAACTAAAACGTTTTTGCCTAACATCACTAGCTCTAGATGATTTTGAAAGTTTGAATTTTTCTGCCATATATTTGAAAATGCAGCTAACAACCCTTATCAGCACTACCCATAGAAATATATTTTTCTTTCTAGAAATTGAACGTTGTTTTTTCATAAGTAATAAGATGAAACTTTCATAATAAAGAAGAAATTTAGCACTGATGAGGAATAATTAAATATTCTAATACTTACGTCAATCAGTAATCAAGAGAGTAATTAAGGAATAACTCCAATTATTGAGATTGAGTTTCAATGAGTTACTCTATTGTGAATGTGTTTTTATATAAGTTTTGATAGTTTTATATATCAAATTAGTGATATGATTATACTAAGACTTATGAAATTATTGTAACATCGATATCATGGTGGAGATTTAATAAAAACAAATGTTAATTAATGAGACTTTATTCACTATAGGAAAAAAGTTATTTAGAAACAAATTTTTAGTTACCAAATAAAATGATTTCTATTTGTAACTCTCTATATCATCTGCATCTACATCGATTCTAGAACCGATGTAGTATGTTCTCCAGAATCGATGAAAAAAAGTTTTTTCTATTAGTGAAAAGACTTTCTAACATGCAAATTAATAAAAAAAATCAAATAATAATAAATAATATAATAGGTATATCTAAAATATTAAAATTAATAAAATATTTTATTTACATGGTTTTTAACACAATTCGCCTAACCCTAACTATTGTTGTTGGGTTTTCATCATAACAGAAAATATTTGTCTCCATCTGAGTCCATCTCAAACTTGACTCTGATACTACTATTGAAATTTTTTCTAGGGTACACTAGGAAGATTTGTCATGAATTAGTTATAAGTTGTATGTGTCACCACCTTTAATCCAAATTTTTAAAATTGTATATTTTTAATTTTTTTTTATATATCACTTAACTTTCTCATTTTTATTCAATAAAATACTTTTAATTCATATTTAAATTCTTAACATCATTTATATCATTTTATTGTCTACTAAAAAGCTAGTAAATTTGACGAGTTGGTTTATAACTACTATTATAACTTTAATTCTTTTATTTTAATTAACTTATTATTTAAGAAATATTAAAAACATGTAAAATTAATAAAATCTATATTTTTACATAACGTTTTCACAAGAATATAAAATCATAATTTTAAATGAAAATATATGAGAACGCATGTTTATGGTGTTTCCCTTGTATAATGTTCGGATGCAAGGAATTGAACCCCTAGACGCGTGGAAATTGGGCCATTACATGCTGGTTTGGGTTCCTGTGAAGTCTAAGAATAGTTTACGTATGTTTGGGGCATATAGTTTCAATTTTTGTATCATTATTACGGTTAACTAGATACAATCTCAGTAAAACAGTTACAAGTTAACCAAGAAGAAATCACTTCAAACTTATAACAAATTTAAAAAATATCATGATAAAATTTTGTTATTAGATGAAATCAAAATATTTTATTATCTCAGGAAGGTCATACGTGTTACTTACAATCTCCACAGAACTGAAAATTTACCTCAGTTTTTCTTTTAAGTTCTATTTGCTTAAGATAGAGTTTATTTAATGCAAAAAATAACACTAAAAAATATATTCAATATTTATTTTTATAACTTTCATTATTTTATTCTTCTATTTTAATGAATTTATAATTTAATAAATATTTCTAGAAATATGAAGAGTTAAAGACAAAACCCATCGATAATTTATTTGTGACTAAATTTTTTTGTGGAGTTTTTTTTTTAAATAATTGTAACTTCAATAGGTAAATTTAATTTTGTATATAAAAAAAATATGCCATATAAAATTGTGAAAATTAAAATAATATTATAAAAACTAAAACAAATGTTTTTACAATACACTTAATATCCATTCAAAAATAAAAATCAAACTAGTAATAGAAATTGACTTGATTGGACTCGACTTTACCTAGGTCTAGCCAACTTGATTGAACGTCGGTCCATCCCGACTCGAATCGACACAGACTCACATCAACTCGGCTTAACCTAATGTAGAATTTACCCAACTCAGTTTGACATGACCCTAATCCAATATAAGTCCAATGTCTTGGCTGAACTCGAGTCAAACTCTACTTGGACAGAGCTAACTTGGTCTATCTTGATCTAACTTGGGCTAAACTAGACCTAACCTGCCTTAACATGGGCCTAGACCAACTTAGTTGAATGAGGTTCTGTCCCTGACTTGGCTTGAACTGTGTTAGTTGAATGGATCACTTGATATAATAGTTTCTTTCTTCATGAGTCTCTTTTTTCTCTTTTACTTTTCTTCTCTAAGACTCTATATATGACAACTTTAGCTTTGATGTAATCTTCTCATCTTTATCATATAATTGAGTTTTTTTGAATTCTTTCTTTATATGTCATCAATTTGAATATTGAGCTCTATTATCTTTGCATATGATTTCCATATCATGTACAATTTGTTATCTTTAGTTACTCTCTCTGAAAATATTTCGTGTAATTCATTCATTGTATCTTTGTTTTTTGTCTGATTGTTGCTTTATCGAGAAACTTGATATATTTTTCCGTGCATGTTTTTTTGCTTGTTTTGTATTCTAGATAATGTATATCATATTTCCATATATCTAATGCATACACTTCTTTAACTTTGTTGATGCTTGAATATGAATTACTTTAGTGTATCTTGTTTGTCTTATAGTGCTTCAATCCCTTTTAGAAATAATTTGATTTTGATTGACAATATGCAATTTTTATTTAAGTACTTCAGTCAATCACATAATCACTTAGCTAATTTTGAAATATAATATTTTGAATTATAAAATTTTTTATTCCAGATATTAATGTAATTTCGAAACATTGAATTATCGAAGCTTGGGTCGTGTAGAGTCAGGTTCACGTAGACACCAGTAAATTTATGTCCACATTATGATCAATAGAGTTGGGCCCACACTAGACTGAGTCTAGTCAGACTCAGCTTAAGCCAATTCTAGTCTGGCACCTCAAGCACAGTAGAGTTGGATTACCTCAAGCCGAGTCAGGTCATGCCTACCTCAAACCGAGTTGGGTGGTGCTCACCTCGGGGTGAGTTAGGTCACACCCACCACAAGCCATCTTAGGTCGGACTCACCTCAGGTCGAGTCGAATCGAGTCCACATCGGGTTGAGTCAATCGAACCCACCTCAGGTTGAGTCATACCCACATTGGGCCAAGTTATCTCAAGTCAACATTGAGTCGAGTCGTGATACATCAGGTCAGGTCGAATCGAGTAACGTTAGTTTGAGTTGAGTCAAGCTTCCTTTAAGTCGAGTTGGGTCATACCCACTTCAAACCAAGTTCAAATTAGGCCATATTAAATTTAGACTGAGATAGGGTCAATTAAGGTCGAACCCATATTACACAATGTCGGGTTGGGTGGATCCCAAGTTAAGCTAGGTTATTGGTCTGAATCCTAACTTTCCATTTAAGTTAAAAATAGTAAAATTTATTAAGAATCAATTTATAACTAATTTAAAGTATTAAGAAATAATTTGTAATTTATAATATTTTAACAACTTGTATAATCTTCAAACATATTTAAGATTGATTGAAGTTTTATAATGAATCAAATACATTTTGATTCTGAACCTAATTCATTTTATATGGAGGCTTTTAAAACTTTTTGAATCAATGAGTCAATAAATGAAAACTTATTTTAAAAATGAGTTAGAATTGATTGATATGTAATTGTCAAATTGACACATGTTGTTTCTATTGATGAGAATAGGTTATATTTTATTAATGTTGGAAATAAAAATACAAATGGACATGTGTATGAATTTGTCACAATAAGCAAAAAGTTCAATAGTACAGATGTCTTACACTTCTAGATCAAGTGTCTAATGGCAAGCCTTAATCTAGTGATTACTAGTACAAATGATGGATCAAACGATCATTAATTGAATACTTATTTATATCAATATTTTGGATATTTAATATTTTCTTATGACTATTTTAGTTGTTTGCATTATCGTACTTTTTGTTGGATGGTGACTTGTGCTTTTAATTTTTTATGTTTCTTCTAACTTTTATTAAATTATTATACGTTGTTACTACTATTGTAGTGATTAGAAGTTTTAATATTTATAATTATCAAGCAGGTTAAAATATTTTAAATAATAAAAAAACAATATAACATTGTTGTTTTGACATCAGTGACAAAATTTTTCAACGGTCCATGGGGACCATTGCCCGGTGACTTTATTAGTTACCAAAATTTCCAGTCGTTGAATTTATCGAGGATGGAAACATGATAACAACAAAAAAAATTTAGTGCTAAGTGGAGACTTCAGTGGTCAACATATTATACATTTATTAATAATTGTAATATAAATAAATGTTTTAAAATAATTTTTTTGACGACTAAGTCTGATTCACTATCCATCACTTAATTGGTCGTCGTAATTTTAGCTTGATCAAAATGTTAGTAACTAGTTTGGAAGCTATTTGGCCACCGAATATATGGTAGCTATTTAGTGAACAAATTTAAAATTGGTTGTTACACAATTTGTCAGGAGAGTTTTTACTATATATAATATGAAAGAGGTCATTATTTCAATAATGGAATAACGACTGAATTTTATTATTTAGTTTCAGAAACATTCAGTTTTTAAATAAACGTTTTATTTAATAAAAAAATACACTCACTAAAAAAAATTGGTGATTTGATGAAAGAACGTAATTAAACCAATTATTTATAAGAATTTTGACCATGACTTCGTACATTTCTTAAATATTTCTTCTCTCTATAATCCATGGCATTTATTTTATCCCCTATTTGATATGTTATACGGCTAATTGAAAATTACAACATGCACATACCTAACTTTTTGAGAAATTACATGTCAAAATATTCTCAAAGATCTAACTGCAACCTCTAGTAGTTTTCCTTCACCAAAACTGCAATGTCTTTGTTTTCAACATCTTAGACATTCTCTTTTATATGAAAAAACTATAATGCACACGGTCGTCTAATTTCTAAATCATCATTTCTCCAATTTTAATGTAATTTTTCATAATAATGTCTAAAATGAGTAGAAAAAAAAATTATTTACTAAAATAGGTAAATTCTGTCAGCTAAATAAGATTTCATATTAAGAATTTCTTAAATGAAAACATCATTTCAGGTTGATAAACTACAAGTGACATGCTGACTATTTCAATTAAAGACATTAATTAAAATCTTATTTTTTACTAAACTCATTTATGTGCAATCATTTTTTAATTATTTGACACTATATTTGTTAATTTTAATAATTAAAAAAATAATAATTAACAAAATCAGAACACTCAAGACACTCAAATTTATTTTAATTTAAAAAATAATATAATGATAATAAGAATAAGAATAATTTAAATTAAATTCATATAAATTTAATTTAAATAATAATAATTAGAAGAATACTTTTAATTTAAAACAAAATAATATAATGATATCAATAATAATAATTTTAATTAAATTCATATTAATTTAATTTAAATAATAATAATAAAATAATTTTAATTAAATTCATAAAAATTTAATTTAAATGATAATAATAATTTTCAAAACAACAATTATAATTAAATTCATACAAATTGAACTAAATTAATAATAATAATAATAATAATAATAATAATAATAATTTTAAAATAATAACAATGGTAATAATAATTTAATGATTATTTTTGAGAAATAATAATAATAATCTAATAAATTTAATTAAAATAATAACAATAATAATAACGATAATAATAATAATAATAATAATAATAATAAAATAATAGGGATAATAATAATAATATATCTTTTGTAAATAAATAAAATAATATTTAATAATATAATATTACCAGTGAAATTAAGTGAATCAAGTTACAGTTGTCTATTATCATTAACTCGTTTTACTGAAGAGGCAATGAATAGATACTCTAAGTATGAACTATTTATCAAATTATAATAAACCATGATCATCAATTTATAAATAGTTGATATTATATTATTAAATATTATTTTCTTTATTTATAAATGTTATTATATTATAATTATAATAATCATTATTATTGTTATTATTTTAATTAAATTTGTTAGAATATTATTACTATTTATTATTATTATTTCTTCAAAAATAATCATTAAATTATTCTTATTATTTAAATTAAATTCATATGAATTTAATTAAAATTCTTATTCTTATTTATATTATTATCATCATATTATTTTTTTAAAATTAAAATAATTTTGTTTGTCTTAATTAATTATTATTTTTAATTATTAAACTTAACAAATATAGTGTCAAATAATTAAAAAATAATTGCACACAAATGAGTTTAGTAAGAAATAAGATTTTAATTAATGTCTTTAATTAAATCGTTAGTATGTCACTTATATTTGATCAACCTGAAATCATATCTCAATTCAAAGAATTTTTAATGTGAAATTCTATCTAACTGACAGAATTTATCCATTTTAATAAATAATTTTTTTTCAACCCATTTTAAACATTATTATAAAAAAGTACACAAGAATGAAAAAAAATCTTCATATCTTCTGACTGGATATCAACTCAACCGTCTGTCTAGGTGGCCACAATATGTATATAAAAAAATCATCGCAATAACCACGTGTTACTCCATTTAGATTCAAACTATATATTAAGTTCTTTAATTCTGTCTTAGTAAGTATTAGTAAACATTTTCCTTCCTTAATCTTTTGTGGAAATTACTCAAACAATACACCACTTTAAGTTGTTCTGTGATTGCGTCATAAGGTCAACCAATCAGGTGCGTGATTACACGTTATGCAGGAAAGTCAAAGTAGTCAAATAAAAGTGCCCTGTGGAGTGCTGCAAATCAGGTTTGATATTTCTGAAAAAATGGCCTATGTAGGCGTCCTGCAGCAGAGGGTGCAAAAAACTGTGATGACATACTGTGTGCTTCCCCACGAACTGAGAAAAAAAAAAAAAAAAAAACCCTTGGATAGGCAACATCCTCCAATCTGATGTATTGATTCTCTTCTTTTGTGTCCCACTCGAGAGAGCAATGAAACAAGGTCTTGGACTTCTTCAATTACCGTTGAACCACATACATTCTACAGCATTTACATTACTATCACGTTCCCTCATTAGCTGGAAAACCTCCCTTTATGTTTATGGTACTGCTGTCCATTTTAAGAGATCCAACCTGCACACAAAAGGACACCTTAACTTTCCCTTATACTTTTAAGAGTTAAAATAATCAGACTCTCGCACTAACAAATATATGAACGGGCTCACATATTTTCATTCCGTCACCTCAAATGCTAATTATTTGACAACTATACCTGATTAAAAAAAGGATTTTTTTTTTGTTTTAGGGTTCTTGAAGATGAAAAGAAGATTGGTAGGCTGAGTGGGTGTAATCATGTGTGTTGGAGCCGTGGTGGTTTGGAGACTCATATTAGAGGGATGTTTTGGAGGAGTGGTTGGTCGGTGGGTGTCGGTTATTGAGTGAAATGGTAAGGTAAGATAGTATGTGGACGATTTCTATTTTGGATAATGGTGTGTGATGCCTTTTTTCACAGTTTTCGTTTGTCGTAAGAAATTTTCTTGCTTGTTTTCTTTTTTGTTTCCGTCCAAACCTGTTCTTCGTTTTCGCTCACCAAACCCACCTTGAACATAAAAAAACCCTAAATCTTTCTTTTTCTTTAACCATTTTGATACTCCAACTTCCTTATCAGATCTTATTCCTTTTAGGATTCCTCCAAAATCCAGCTATTTCACTCTCTCGAACTGTTCTTTGCATCGTCTCATGTTGCTCACTCAAACACTCTCTCTTTTCGTAAACGCTAATCTCTAAATATTTTTTTTTCAAATTACATTTCATTCTGAAAAAAAATACGAAAAGACAACATTGTCTTTAGTCACAAGTAATTATGTCTCGATTGTCAAGTCGGCCTAATTTTTCCATAATTGTCAAGAGTTTTTTTTTTTTTTTTTTAAAATAATAAGTGTTCTATTTTTTTTTTTTATTTTTTTTTTTAAACAATAATATATTGACACCTAACAAATTTTTACAATAACTTCACAATTATTATTTTACCTTTCATTTTTTCTTTTTTTTTCATAAATACAATATTTTATTTCTATAATAACTATAATACATCTAAAAATAAGTTATAATATGACTGTTACAGTTATAAAAAAATTATTTTCCTTCTTATCTTATCCTAACATTACTAATAAACATGGATTTGATACATGTAATTGGACAAATAAATAAGTATTGAAGTTTTATTAAGATTCATCTTACAAAATTATTTTATAATTAAATTTTAAGTTGTATTTATTATAATAACAATTTATCTTCAATTCCTAATAACAATTTTAACAATTTATCTTCAATTCCTAATAACAATTTTAAGGTATGTGAAGAGAGAGGAAGATGATTACATATTCCGAGAATGCTTAATATATATGAAAAAATAAAATTGAAAAAGAGATTTCATATAATTAATGAGTAAAATAAAAATATGAAAAATTACCATTTTTATAAAGACTAAAATTAAATTTGAAATTTTTTAGGATTAAATATGTTTAAAACTACAAAGTAACAGCTAAACACATGACACAATTGTTAATATGACATAGACACAACATGTTGGAATGTATGTAAACTTACTAAATCCTGTGTTATTTTTCTGTGTGTCTATATATGTGTACATATACATATACGTGTATATACACAAATAGACTTAATTAGAAGAGTGAATGAATACATGCATACAGCCAAATGACAGCAGTCACCAGTTATTTGGGAAAAGTAAATGAAGATGTGACGTTAAGGTCTTCATGAAATTGAAAACTAGCTTTGCTAGCTGCGGTTATCCAGTGTTTCGTGCGCATCAGCTACAGCATCCAACTGATCTTTTTATACAAACAACACAAAAATTCACATTTTTGTGTTAGTGAGTTGTCAAGTGAACTTGTCTCCACTTGTCGTTATCATGTTCTGTTTACTATATAATTTTTAATTGTCCAAAACCTTAACCAATGGAGCCCAGCTATGAGCCACCGTTTTAAAGTACGAACAAAACTAAACACCATTACTCACTCAGTTAGTCCGCGAAATTCCCACGCTTTCACTTTTGTATACTACAATTGTCTCGTGCTACTCCAGAATCCCAACCCCTTCCTTTCTTCATGTATTTAAACAAAGCTAGAATAGAAACAAGGTAGTCTCATGCATGCATCTTAAATCACATAATGCCACCAAACTGTCTTATATGCACCTCACATATGAATATGATTCTATATATAAATAGGCCAATGATAGTTGACCCAATAAATCTCTCTCACAAATATACCTACCCCGCTTCTTTTGCCTAGTGTGCATCCTATTCCTCTCATTACCCCACGTGCCAAAACCCTTGCTTTCATTTTGTTATGGCTTCATCGTCATCTTCATCAAAGAGACATCCACTGTACCATGGAATCCGCTGCCGCGGAGGAAAATGGGTCACTGAAATCCGTGAGCCACGTAAGACCAACCGCATATGGTTGGGCACGTTCCTCACACCGGAGATGGCCGCCGCCGCCTACGACGTGGCTGCGTTGGCCCTGAAAGGCGGCGAAGCGGTTCTCAACTTCCCGGACTCAATTGGGAAGTATCCAGTTCCCGCGTCCAAATCCCCTGCGGACATCCGCACCGCAGCCATTGCTGCAGCAGAACTCATGAAGCCTGAAGCCAGCCACAACAACGTTAATGCAGTAACTCAGTCTGATAACACAGAAGGTGATGGTTACTATAATGTTGGTGCTCCTGCGTATGAAACTGAGTTTGTGGACGAGGAAGCCATATTCTCCATGCCGAGTTTGTTGGTGGACATGGCTGAGGGAATGCTGCTAACCCCTCCCAGAATGAGCTCACCCTCTGATTATTACTCCACCGAAAATTCTGCTGGAGAAAATCTGTGGAACTTTTGATCCATCTATACATTAAGTAACTAATTAAATAATATAAAATGGAATAGAAGTTGGAAAGTTAATGTAAATTAATTAAGCTGGGAAGAATCACAGGAATAAGTGGGGTATTGAGGGCTACTTTGTTCTGAGACCGTGTGTTTTAGTAGTTCTACTATAATATTTGTGTGTGTATTTCCATGGTTGTGACGGATTCGTATCGGAAGTTTCTTTTATGTTTTGTTATATGATGGGAGACATTTGTATCAAACTTTTTCTTTTATCTTTTTGCCTCTTTTTTAAATAAGTACAGGCATGATTTTTGTTTGCGTTGTTGAAGAGTACTAAAACTGGAAAAAAGATGGGACATAAAGTACCAGGTTGAGACATGAATAAGAAGATGTCTCCATTGCGACGCTAAAGTTTGGAAACGCGTCGCGAGGGCAATAGCAGTAAATGCCGACTCCGTACTAAGCAAAAATTTATTTTATTTTCACACTGTATCATTTCAAGCACTCTTCTTTTTTATAAGATATTTTAGTTTGACATTTTTATATTTTATTTGATACTGTTTTTTATTAATAAAATATTATATATTAATAAAATAATAATATATTTTAGTATTAAATGATGGTGAAATGTGAACAGTATCCTTTTTATAATAAAGCCAGAAAGTACTGTTTTGGTCTAATGTATAGAGTTGAAAGAAGAAAGGTATAGGAAGAAAAAGAAATAGATAAAGGAAACAGGAGTACTAAATATGATGTGTACTGTGATGAAAAATTTATTAAAACGAAACAAGTATTAGGCATATTTTGTGTTGAAAAATAATATTTTGGAAATTCTACTAATCAATTGACAATTCAATCTTAAAAATAATAATAATATTATTATTATAAAAACAAAATTTTATATGTATGAAAGAAAAAATAATAAAAGCTTACATAATAATTGTAAATAAATATAAAAAATTATTAATTATCAAAATATCATAACCCTTCTCGATTTTATCCTTTAACTTGGTTAGTTCTATCCTTTAAGTAGGTCAATATTGTGTATTACCGACATTCCGTTATTCAATGGGAAAATGGGAAAATGCACTCTTACTTTAGGTACGAACTTTGTTACTAATTTTGAAAAATCTCTCTAATTTTTATTTTATTTTAGTGAAATGTCCCGTTTCTTAATTACATGTAAATAATAGGAAAAATACATTGCTTACTGATGTATTTTCTCTGGAACAGGCATGGTGTAAGTTGCAAATTTTTAATTTATTCAACTATATCGTATTATAAGGTTTTATTCGTGTGAATGAAAAAAAGAAACCTTCGTGTAGTTTCTGAATTCAACTCTAAAATGGTCAAAATGAAAAAAGAAGTCCAAATGAAGAAGAGTTTCTAAAAATAATAAATAAAGAATATAGCATCATTTCCAAGAACTTAGATTTTATTAAGAAAAATGTGTGAATGAAGGTGATTATGGTATTTGAAATCATGCGATGATGAATTATAATAAGAGAAGAGGGGTGGTCCCATTAGGAGATAATGATGATGATATGTTAGTTGGTTATTGATTAAACCTTTCCACTGTTTTGTTGTCTGAAATCATGGAGGTGGCCATACAAATACTTATTATATTGTATTTGATCATACCAGTGTATGATTTTGCTTATTCCACCAGAAGTTATCCACATACTATAAACAAATAATAAAAATAATTCTCTTACATAAAAGTTTAAATAATAAAATTAATAAAACCAGTGTTTCTTCTTTTATTATTAACTCATACACTGCATATAAGATGTTGAAGGATAAACCAAGTGAAAAATCACATAAGTTGACATGTGTACCTCAAGATATATAATTGCATTAAATATATATACAGACACACCACACACTCATTGTTTGTTCGATTCCTGTTTGTCAATTAATTATGTTAGTTACGTTTATATTGAGGTATAATGAAATAAACAAACCAAATGACATGAATATGACTATTACGTAATACAGTAAATAATATAACTATAAGCTAAAATTGAAAGAGTTAGAAACTAAATAATTCAGTATAATTGGTCAAATCATAATAAATGAATATCTACTTTATAGATTATATGAAGTTATTATGTATTGTCTTTTAACATAAATATACAATCATTTAAGTATGAAATACTTAGTTACACCATAACCACTTGGATGAAATATTTTGTTTAATTTTATAACAATTAAGGTAACATATTAGAATACTTTTATACTTCATAGTTTATTAATTTAACTTATTTAGAAATTAATTTTTATATGTTTTATTACAGTGGAGATTTTCACGTTATGAATCCTATTGATTATGTTTAAATTTGATTCAAAATACTTTTAAAGATCTAATGCAATTCTGAAGTAGTTATAAAATTGAACTAGTATTGAAAATATTATATATATAATAATAATTATGATTAATACAAAAATGTTTTCTAACAAAATAAGGTACTTTACGTCAATTTTTTAATGTAGAAAGATCTCAACAAAATATTAAATAATTGAAAAAAAAGCATCTAAATCCTAGTGAATTTGAATTAAACTTTTTTCTTTCACCAATTATATGGGGTGTTTCTACTAATGTATTTCTAATAAATTACTTTACCAGATTTTAATTAAATAAAACCCAATTATCAATAATTAACAACTTTTTTCATATTTAATTTATGCAACTCTCTTTCAAAAAGTAAATTTATTTCTTATATCATTTCATCCGTTTTTGTTAATTATCTTAAAACTTACTAAGGATATAAAATTGTAGAACCTAGAGATCAAATTTTTTACTTTAGAAAAAATTCTCTTTCATAAAACAATCTTTTTCTTAAAGAAAAAATACTTGTTATAGAGACTGAGTATCTTTATTTGTATAATTATGTATCCTATAACACTTCATACCCTTCTCTATTTCATTTATTTCTTAATAATGAATTGTAACTAAAGTTAAATCAATTATATCCTAATTAAGATTTATTCCACAATATTCAGAGGTCTAGCTCGTAGTCCAATAATTCTCTGGTCAAAATCTAAATTGAGTTTAAATGTCCGACGATCGAGAACAATCTTACCATCATATATATTTTTAGAAGAAATATATAAGGAAGTTTTAAGTTTTGAAAAAAAATTATTAACTTTAATTTATTAAATATTTTTTTGACAGGAATGATATATTTTTAAAATTAGGAAATGAGTCATTAAATATTAGTAAAACTAAATAATTTTTTATTAGCATAAAATAATTAAATAAATAGAAAACACAAAAGAATATTTCAATCCATATACATACTACAATCTTTGAGAAATCAAACAAATAAAAAAAATCTATTATATTTTCATATATACAACACCTCTATTTTCTAGATTTGTTCCTACAAAACATTAACTACATTCATACACCTTGTTCAAGAATATAAAATTGATAACATGCTTAGGTTAACAAATTTAACATAATAATACATAATCAAGACAATATAAGTAAGTTGGGTGGATACCTAGATTCTTTATATTGCAAACTAATACCCTTGTCCACCCTCTTCTTTTCAATTCTGATCATGATGTCATCTACACCATTAAAACTGCATATTCCCAAGCCCACTACCAAAAACTAACCCCACCTTCAAAGTTTCACCTACAAAGACTTCGTTTCTAGGCTATTAAGCTTGAGTTTGTAAGTCTAGAAATAACTCTGCTCCTATAGGATTTAACTCCTATGGTATTCTTATCCTTTTTACATACTCTATCATATTAGGACACACACTTGGATAATATACCAATCCGAAAAAGAAAATAATGTTCTACTGAATTTACAATGACCAAGCTCATGCTTTTAATTGTATCTTGGTCAAAATTTCATCAACACCTATTGTTTTAGTTTTAAAAATGATTTCATCCCTTTGGTACCTTATGCACCAAATCATAATTATATATCCAGATCCCTCTCTGAATCCTATTACCACACTCAAATTCAAGATTTATAAATTACTAAAAGTTTGACCTCAACTCATGATGTTGTATTGTACTCACGCCAAGCCACAAATAACACATACTCCACACTTAGATAACTAATTTACAAGTGAGAAATAAGTGATTTCATGATTCCCTCTGTACACCACATAGACTATTTTCTATCACCACCCCTTTTTACAAGATTATCTTTTGTTGATAATCTATCAAGTAACACTCGTTAGGCGAGATACAATGCAAATTGACTAAGCTTTTGTCTTTCATAGAATCTTAAACAAATCATACAACTTTCCCCACAACTACCTTCAAGTTTCATATAAGCTAATTTGATTATATAAACATATACCTCCTCATCATTCCACACTCAATCATCTCTTCTATCATTATAAATTTCTTTCCTATTAAGAACATGTAGAAACTCATTTCCTTGTAGTTTTTTCTACTCATACCACTCCCTTCTCTATTGCAATTTTCACTCTAACTTATCCCACACTCATGAATCTGCCTCCTTCATCGTTAAGATCTTTTTATTTGAATTTGTATAAACTTTAAGAAACTTAGGTGAAAAAAGTATTGATCCACACCATTTATCTTCACAAAAGTCTATCTATTCTCCATTTTCAAGTTTTAATTTTTGAATTAACATTTTTATCAAACCATTCTCCATTCCTCCCCTCCTCACACACCTATGTAAGATCTTACTTCCACCACAAATTACATCTACTGTCTTGTCTTAAATTTAAATTTCTCGAAGAATCATATTTTAATTATAAAACATCTTTCTAAACACCTTGCTTACTTATTATTCATAATCTCCCTTTCCACTTAACTAATAGAGAAATAGTAAATAACTTAATATCTTTCACCCCTTTAACCAATAGAGAAATATTAAATAACTTAATATCTTTCACCCCTATGAATTTCATCCGGTAGATGTTTTAGGGTTTTTTTTCTAACAATAGATGGTTCACCGTGAATGATTAGATAAATAAATGGTTTTGGTATCTTTATACAAGATTATGCACATGGTTCTGACAATGCGTAACTTATAAATTTTAATTTATAAAAAACTTATTATAACATGTTACGCTGAAATACCACATTATCATGGACCGTGTAATGCTAATTTTTCGTGGTAGAGTTGTAAGTGTCACGTCCTCCAAGGAAAGCTCCTGATAGGTTTAGCATAGCAGGGATATAAAGAGTGTTTAATCTTACACCAGCATGATTGCAACAATTTCCATGTCTACAGTATCAATCATTCAATTAAATGAAAACATTCAACTATGCAGGAAGATGTGAGGTGACTACACAGATATACATGATCTTGAATATCGTGTAGTGTCGTTAACGTGGAGTGAGTTTATTGATCGAAAAGGGAATATGGGCATTGATTTTTCTTGTCTGTGTGAGGAAATACATTTCAGTGCAGAAGCTGCAGCTGCAAACTTTGAAAATAAGAAGCAAAAGATTTTGACTACAGCAGCGACATAAATGGCCGACATCATTGTTGGGGACCCAACGTCTCTTTCCTTCATCACTCTAATCCTATCTATATATATGGAGTTTATATGTGTGTCTTATATGTCTCACTGCACAACCGGTTTGGTTTGGTTGGTGACCTCTCTCTTTCTCTCTTTGCTTTTCTTCCACAAGCTTTTATATAATTGGGAGCATATCATGAGCAATATACATGTTCTATCACATTAAAAACTATTCAAGACTTTTATCTGCACGAGGATATTCGAGA
>Ga0099825_1001941_pt1 | contig 27009 bp, 13 predicted proteins | sample SiratroredBW_FD_76838 | JGI IMG/M metagenome (GOLD analysis project Ga0099825, IMG submission 76838) | Root nodule microbial communities of legume samples collected from California, USA - Siratro red BW | ecosystem: Host-associated > Plants > Roots > Nodule | place: USA: California | collected...
AAAAATAAAAAAAATATAAAAAAAAAAATATATATATATATATATATATATATATATATATATTGATAGTAAACATAAAAAAAATAATCACAACATAATATGAAAAAAAGAATTTAACTTATATTCGCAAAAAAAAATTCCAAACATTGATCTATAAAATTTAAACTAATATTAAGTAAAAATAATATTGAAATAAAAATAATAATGGTTTACGACATTTATTCTTACAACTTAAATTATAAAATAATTCTTATTAAAATTATTAAAAAGTTATAATTAATATCAATAAAAAAGTAGTTATCTCAATAATATATCGATTTTAGAAAAATTGATGATACTTCAAAATAAAAATTAAATCAAAGAAAATTTTTGAAAAACAAAACATGAAATTGAAAGTACAAAGATGAATTTTGAAATTACTTAATTTAAAATAATCTAATTACATTAATAAAATTTTAGAATTTTAATTCATTTCAAAATTTATTCTCCAATTAACATGTTTAATTTATCTTAAAAAAGTTAGCTTTCCCATCCAAACCCAAACCCACTATAAGGGTTTTCTTTTGTGTGTGTTTAGGTATTCAACATTAGAATTAATCTGTTATGTGTTCCTTCGTAACTTTGGTCTTGTGGTTGTGGAGTCGTTGGGGACATTCCACTTGGAACACGCTTTTATAATATTTAAAAGTAAAACAATGCTTTATGGTATTTGTGAATAAATTATATGAAAATGGGTCTAGCAAGATACCTTTGCACGAAGAAAAGAAAAAAGATAAAGTAAAAAATGACCAATTCCCTTTTTCTCTATTTTTATTTCCAGTGATTTAACTTTTGGATGCTACGGGAGACTCTCAATGTAACAATTCAAGAATGCTATATATTATTTGGTGTAGAGTAGTTGCAAATATGTTACTTTCAAATTATTAAACAAAAAGAAGAATGCATTATAACTTTCAAATTAATTAAAAAAGCACACACGTATATATAAATATATCTAAATTTCTAATCCAAAAAATTTACAATACATTTAGGCCACAGGAAAGCGAAATAATTTTAAAGGATTATTTTCACCATTGGTGTGGAGGTGTAAAAAGCAATTATAGAAATGTAGGAAGCAATTGTCTTATTCTATTATGAAGAGGACTTCAGTGGGCCAACATCCTTCCTCTATTCGATCCAGAGTGCTTCTTCATGCACCTTTTAAGTAGTTTTTGGGCACTTCCAAAATTTACAAAACAGACAAAAAAATACTCTTAATTTTGTATTGTAAAGATCATTTTGCCCTTCATCCTAATTCTTAAAAAACCTTCTCCTTCAATCTCTCTCACTCTGTCCACTAAGTGCGCCACCTCCGAAGTTCCGAGCTGCGATTTGAGTGCCCAATTCATTCCAAAATTGTCGATTACTACTGCATTTTACAACCATTTGAAGTACGCATCATCTATTGTAAGTTTTGTAGTTTTTTGGAAAGATTTCGTGGGATCTGCAATTTGGGGTGGAGTATTTTCAAACTGGTTTTGTTGCAATTCCGTAACTTCTATACGGATCCGTATGCAAGTTGCGGAATAAGCAATTCCCCAATACGTTTGGACACCTCCCAATGTGTTGCGGAATGGATGGTTCCATAACACATTGAGAGGTGTCCAAACATATTCTGGAACCAACATTCCGCAACTTGCACCCATCCCACTTACCTCAAACAACGTTTTGTCGCTGTTACTCCGCCATGCCGCCATAGTTCCACTCCTCCACCACCACCGACGTCGCACAGCATGCACAGCATCCACCCATACTACCACGCACAATCTTGCAGCACCACCATCATCTCACCTTTCGTCTCCTACCTTCATGTACTGTTTTACTGTTTTATTATTTTTTAAAATAAAGGATAGTATTGTAATTTAGTGAACGGTAGACTTGAGATTGAAGTGCCCCGACAACACCTGAAGGTGCAGGGAAGAAGCACTCTTCGATCCACTGTATGGCCCACCCAAAGCCTGCACCAATTTCCCGTATCCCACTCATATTACTCAAACCCTATATGAGTCTGTATGACAAATTCGACACCGCACTAAATCAGTCTAAAATTATTAGATAATAATAATAATAATAATAATAATAATAATAATAATAATAATAATAATAATAATAATAATAATAATAATAATAATATAACTATTCTTTAATTTTCTCATCATTCTATTTATTAAATGCATACTTTTGAAATATTAAATAATATAGTTTATTTTTTAAAACATATTCTAAAAAATCCAAAAGTAAAATAATTAATTAACTCAATTTAAAATTATTTTATTAGATAAAATGATGTGTTTGTTAAAATTTGAGAAAACCCTACATCCTAAAGTAAGGTGGGCCATTCGCAATCCCAAATTTAGTTGAATGATAAATTTTATTTATTGTGTAAACTAAACATGAGTTTAAGTTTATTTATTGTTATTGTTGGAAAATCACTGGCAACGAATTAAATCTCATGTTACTATAACTTCGGAGGTAGTTAATAAAAAAATAATAATAAATATAGTCGAATGAAAATATGGAATATTTTACATAGTCAATGCTTATATAATTCTTTTACGTGTATGAAAAAAATCTCATATATATATATATATATATATATAGCTGAGTGTAATTAATTTAAAATTTATCAAATAAATAACTAAAAATATTGGTGGAAAGAAGTTTAGATTAGAACTTTTATTTACAAAAAACACTAATAAAATTAAGAGTACGTGGATAGAAAAATGTGAACTAAATATAAGTAAAGTTTATAACTCATGAAACATTGAAAATTTAAATATAGTTGAGTAAGAAGGAGAAGGTTTTACAAAAAAGGAAAAAGAATAGAAACAGTTAATGACTAAAAAAACATAATTTAAATAAATAGTATCTTAAATCACTATCGTTATAAATAACTAAAAGGAGTTTAGATAGCTAGTGAAAAACATACCATAGTCCTTTTCTTTTTTCAAATTTTATATAAATGGGAAGATTTAAAAAAAATATATGAAGAAAGACATAACATACTTACAAACACGCTTTCAAAATAAACAAATCATGTTTAGAGTTATCTACAAGTTTTTACTAATGTACTTCAAACCATAACTTCTTTATTTAATCTTCTAAAATCGTATTTCTTTAACAAAATTTCACAGTTTCTTTTTTTTAAAAAAATTATTCTAAAATTGTAAGAGGATGCACAATTTCAGTTTCTTCTTATTTTTTGCACATCTAGTTAAACTATGTGTAGAAGTTGAAAGATGTAAAGGGTATGACATGGTCCACTTCTCACTCCACCTTTCATTGTGTTCTACCTTGAAGTGTCTTACTAACAAATCAATGGAAACTTTTCTTCCCAAATGATAATAGAAAGGTTCATTCTTCCCACCCCAACATGAGAAGACCAACTCTGTGAATATTATTTCTCACCTAAACGCAACAAATTAAGAATGGAATGGAGTATCTATGGCATGATTGGTGTGGGGAGATGATGTTATGTAAATATGTAGAGATATGTATGCAATAGAATATAGGGGAACTCAGTACCCTCTTAATGCATGTGTGTAATTAGCTAGATTTTCTCTACTATGTTTTCTTAGGATATTCATAGGTCTTTGTAAGCACAATTTTTTCATTTTGAGATTGTATTTGCCTATTTTCCTAATTTTTTAAAATTTACCTATTCGCATAAAATGTGTAAAAGATTACATTATTATAATAAAAAAAACCTACAATAGCCCTACTCCCAAAAGTAATGTCAACTTGTGAAGTTTTATGATTTTGAATTTAAAGGTAAAATTCTTAATTTATGCAAATCATAAGTATTAAAAGGATATTTACAGTGCGTTAGTTTAATGCAATCTTTAACAAGTGGGTTTTTGTTGGTGGAAAATCTTCAAGTCATCAAAAGGCACTATGAATGAGAAAAACATGTGGAACAAACAAAACCAAAATTCGAAGTAATAATCTTCTAATCTTAACGCTACGAATGAATATTGCATGTATGTACATATCTATTTTCTCTGAGAGTAAAGTAGGGTATGTAGTTCAGCACATGTTTTTTGAAGCACCAAAACCAAACTATTGCTCTGGCTAGGTTTTGTGTTTTTGCCTTGCTTCTACTAAAATAATTACAAAGAAGAAACTACCCTTATTCACTAGTAACTATTGAGAAGGCGCTTCCACGCGAATTTCTTCATTTTCCACGGGGCTAAAACTCACTCGTTTCTGCAAAATCATAGCAATATTCAAGTAAGAATAGTAACACAAAACCCTTAATAATCAAATGTTAGCTTCTTAGAAAAGTACTAGGAAACTGCTACATACATTCTAAACGTTCTTTCCTTCCTTCTTTCTTTCTTTTTCTTTTTCTCGTTATTTTAATACTAGTAAACGACGAGTACGATCATTGAGTGCACATGTATATACTAACAAAATTGTAAATTATTCTTTGGTGGCGTGTTTGATTTTTCATAAACTTCCAAAACCCTGTTTGTTTCCCTCAATGCGACTTCCTTTTCATTTGTCCTGCTAGTGTGTTTGGTATTGTTTTCTTTGACAATATTACGTTTCAAGTCTTAATTCTAATTTTTTTAATTATAAAACCAACATGTCATTTTTATAATCAATAAAAAATGCTTTCACGTTGAGTGCAAATCAACTTACTATTTGTAGATTCTACCTCGATGCACATCTTTCCAAAATCAACACAAAACAACTATTAATGGCTTCCAAATTCACGTTCAGTGCACATAAACTGATAGCAAGACATTAATAGAACTAAATACAGACTTAACATAAGTATAGATATAAGTCAACTTACTAAAACAAATTATGGCTTTCAAAAATATAGTTTAACCCATATTTCCTAAAAAGCATGAACATTTGTGAATAAAAAGTTAGTATAAAGATGATGAAAAATTCAACTTGTGGAGTATGAACGCTTAAAAAATAGTTATAATCCCATGAAATCCGGTGGAAGAAAAGGACCGTGTCTACGGAACCACATGGGATTTCGCGTACGTCCATGTCGCCATTAACAAACGCCTCAATTAGCGCCCGTGAACGCAAACCGCCAAACACACGAAAGTTCAACCTCCTTTCAAAGATTCGTGACTCTAAATATAATTATATAAAACATTTTTAAATTATCATCATAAATATAATTATCTCAAAGGGATTAATAATTAAGTCAAATTAGCATAAAACATTTTCATATTATCATCTTATCATAAACTACTGCTAACCAAACAATCCATAAATTTACGCTATATTCGGATTTAAAGTATAGAAATCAAAATAATATTTATATAGTTAAAAAATAGATCACATTTAAAAAGATTCAACGAGTAAGTAATATATATAATAAATGATAAAATAATTAACAAACCAATACATACCCCGCGTGGTTGGTGAAGCGTCCTGGCGCCACCGTCCTCTGCCGCTGCACCGGCGGCGGCCTCGCCGGCATTGTTTCCCATGTACAAACTTATGATTTTCTCGGCCACGTCGGAGCCGTCGGTGCTCTCCTCCATGAGCCTGTCCAACTGGGCCTTGGGGAGCCTCATCTTAACCCTCATGGGCCCGTCAGAGCCCAGATTAGGGTTGGGCCTGACGAGGTCTGAAACGGAGCGTTTGGAGAGCATCAAGAGCTCGAGTCTATCCTTAGCGTTCATGCCGCGGATACCACTGGATCGCACCCTCCTATGCAGCGCCGTTTTTTCATCTTCGGGCTGAATCTTGGGTAATTCAACGAGGAAGTAGATTTTCTTGGGCTTCAGTTCCTGGTGAGGCTCAAGGGGCTTGGCCCGAAGCCCAAAATGTTTGACGGCTTCGGAGTCCATTAGAACGTGGCCGGGGTAGTCCTTTACGACGTCGTTTGCTCTGGCTGGAGTTTTGAACTTCAACGTTTCTCCATCCACCTTCATCACCTTTGCTTTTCTACTCCTTCCTATGGTGTTCCCCATAGCTTCAACTTTTCTCTTTCACTCTGGATTTTTGTCTTTGGCTTTTGAGTAGGCGAAATTAAGGTACGTGTTTTGTTGGGTCAGTGTGTTTTGTGGGGCATTTATACGAGGATGCTTTGGTTGCAAGCGGTTGACAAAATCAAATTTGAATCATGTGTGAATTGGTGGAATCTTGGAAAAAGTATTGGTTAGTTTAGTGTTATGAAGGGTGAAGGGTAAATAGTGGTGTGAAAACTTTGGTTGTTAGGGGATAAACTCTAGTTTGGTTGGGCTATAAGAATAGTTGTGGGGTAGGGCAAACCAACCTTTCATTCTAATCAATCTCCCATTTGAGAAAAAGAAGAAAAACAAATGGGGTACACTCTTATTCTTTTCATATGTGCTTTCTCTACCTGTTCAGGGTACTTGCTTTTATGAGATACAGATGACGTTGCATTTTGGATAAACCACAGGCTTTATTTTGCCTTTTTCCAATTATTTACTTAACTTTAATTGTGAAAATAATATGTGAAATACAATATTAAAATAAAAGAAGAAGGAAATATTGAAATGTCTATTTAGAAAAGTAAAAGAGAAAAAGAGGGCAACAGTTTTAGCAATGCATACACACTTTAAAAAGTCTAATCTTCTGGTGTTTCAATTGTAGAGAAAGAGAAAAAAAAATGTTTTCTTTAGTTTGTTTTGGATAAATGATAAAAATGAGAAAGTTTATGAAATACTACACTAGCGTGGATTCAAACCTAGCATGATTATGAAAGTGGCTCATCGGCTGCACCATAACCATTCTTTATTGAAAATGATGGACACACTAAAAAAGAAAAAGAAAAAAACACACACATACATATATTAATTATTCAATTTTTTTAATTTTTTCTATTTCCCTTTTATGTTATTGAACTGGATGAAAAATTTAAATGTAAACTTAAAAGTGATTGAGTGAAAATGATTAAGATATATTATGTTAAAGTTTTAAATTAGAGTTGAAATAATAATATGTTTTGGAGTGATGATTAGTTAGCACTTAGCCAATCACGCGTACAGAATCTTTCATGTTTAGACTCATAGAAGCGATTTCCTATTGCTAATATGGGTGTCGGCGTACGTAGCTCACACTCACCCTACATCACATGCTTCTGTCTAATGTTGACCTTCCAGTGTTGTGTTCATTTTCTTTTTATCATTTTTTATTCTTTTATGTCTCTTTTTTTCTTATTTAAATAATTCTACACATACATGTATATTACATTACATCTTATATATTTTTCTGTGACGGCATCTTATATTAATTTTAGTATTAAAACTCTTACTGCTTAATGTACTTTTCGGTTTATTTAATTATTTATACAAAAAAATGGAAGTTGTGCCATTAATATATGCTTTGTTTTATTCCTTTTCTGCTCTTTATCTTTTCTTCGTATTAGTAGGTTCATATACAACATTATCTACTTTACAAAGAATATTTAAAGTTAAACAACATCATTTAAAAACAATATTATTGGAGTAAAAACGTGTAATGCTGCTTATTAAACTATTGATGCTTAAATAAGTAGTTAAAAGAATATTTTGAATACGTGAAATTGATAAAGAAAAGTCTAAATTAATAATATAATGTCAAATTAAACACTTACATTTTGAAGTTTGGTTTTAAAATTTATGCGATATTGTACCAGATAATTAAGTAATTTATCTAAGCAGTTGTGTATTGACCATAACGTAATTGTTCAAAAACAAGATTAAAAATTATTAACATATTAAATAAAAATAAGTTCAAGACTGATTTATCCTTTGTACTGTAAATTAATTATATTTATAGATTCAAGATCTTCAAGACATATATATTTTAAATGTGAAATTAGATATTTATAAATAGTTTGATAGTGATGTGATATAAAAAAATATAAAAAAATATATATAATTTTTATTTTTATTTTTTATGTTTAATTTGAACTTAAAAAGAAATGAGTTTGTCTTTTCATCTTCTACCGTGTATATGAGGATATTTATTGTACTTATTTTGACAGATTTGAAATGAATAGAAATTTTTGAAAAGATGTTATCCTTTGCTTATTTTAGAGTGATGTTTCATAGCTTATATTAGGGAGGCGAAAAGTTTCTCTTTTGGGGTTTTTTATATTGTGAATTAGGTCACAAGTGACCATTCACCATCTTACTTATTCCATAGATTTGAGTGGGACAAGGTTTTTCCTAATTCCTAACATTCATTCTTATCTTATAGGCTAGGTCACAAGTGCAATCACCATCTTGCTTATCTATCAAAAGGTGGAGCAGTGTGTTGTTTTAATTCTTAGTATTACCTTTATTTCTTGTATTTTCTTTATCTATTATGACTTTCAAATTCATCTAAAAATAAGAATCAATCTTTTGAGTGAAACAATCTTATAATCCAAATTTCTTCTCTTTTATCATAGATAATTTCAATTTCTATTTTACACCTCTAACTTAGAAAGTTTGAATTAGATAAACTTCATTGTACAATATTTTTATCTTTGTTGCAAGTAGAGGTATCAATATACCTTTGGTTATAATAAAGTACTTCTTAATTAAAAGGTATTTATCAAAAAGTATTTAATATTTTTTATTACAACTTTAAAAATTCACACGCATTTATTTTAATTTTATTAAATACTTGTTTAGTACACTATTATTTTAACAACGCTCGTTGATATTTGTTTCTATGAATATTATATATACCCACTTAATTAGTTAACAACACTCTTTAATAATTTTAAAGGAAGCTAGTGTGGTTGTACCAAAAGTTTTTTGAATTTTGCTTCGGATGATTTTCAATGAAGCAGTTTTCAGTTAGGAAGGGTATTGACTTCTTTCAAGAATTGAGGATATATATTGCTCCAAACTTTATGTCTTTATCTATGGATTATAAGTTTACCTTAGCAAAAGTGGATTTGTAGCGTTGGACAATTACCAAATTTAAACTCCATGTTAATTTATTGTCTTTATTTTAATTGTGTTAATATATATAGCTTATAAATATAATACATTATAAAAAAATGTAAATATGTTTTTAGTTTTTTAAATTTGGGATAAATTATAGTTTTGATTCCTCAAATTTAAAAGTTAACTTTTAGGTAAATAAATTATATATTTTTTTTTTGTTTTTAGTTTTGTTTCTAAATACCATTAAAAATTTCGCTCGTATGACTAACATCTACAAAAGTACTGACATGATATCTTATTTCGATTTTCCACTCTTTTCTTAACTAATCTGTTTTTATCCTTTAATATATTTGTTTTTACTTCGTTCATTTTGAAAAATAAATTAAAACAATTTTTTTAGAACAAAAAAACTAAAATGATAAATTTTAAATTCAATGACAGAAAATATGTACTTACCAAAGATATATTTAAGTCATAAAAAAAATAAGGAATTTAAGAACTAAAATATTTATTATATTGAATTTATCACTTGTAATTTCTTTAACCCTTTTCACTTTATTTGTTTGCATGATCTTGGTCCAAATATGGGGTTGAGGAACTTACTCATGCATGCATTAGTGATCATATATGGAGATTTGCCTACTTGCACAGACATGCTTGACTTGTTATTATTGAAAAACTGACCAAATCGAATACTCGTCATCACATATTGGGATGACAATTCTAACAAGTCTTCTTCTGAATGGTAGTTCGTTTGAATTGTTAGTTACAACTTTGAACATATTAATGAGTCAGCGAATTTTCATCACCTTAAATAAGACTTCCATTAATAACTTGTTTCAATTATCATTTGACTGTGAAAATAAAAATTCATATACGAAGATTTTTATTGAAAACGCTGACTTGGTATAGCCGAATTCAGAAGATTTTTTTTTTTTCGGTCGAATTAAAAAATGTTTTAGTAATACCTAATGAAGTTTCTTCCTAGTGCTTGAATCAATCTCAAGTTGCATTAATTCAATTCAACTCATCTCCTCTTGTAGTTTGCATGGTGGTTATAGTTGTCTCCATCTCAATGTTATTAGTTTCATGAAGTTTAGCAAAGAAAAGTATACCAATTCACACTGTGATTGATTAATTTTAAATAAAAAATACATTTATTTAAGCCTAATTTTGCAACCAATACCCATGTAACAAAAATACATGTCAGAGCTACTCATCTAGTTACAAAATATTAATATGTCAGTATATGAAGCTGTTAAAAAAATTCCTGCATAAACCTGCATCTTTTCACCCTTGTGACTTTCCTCTACTGTCATAGTTCACAAAACAACGCTGAAGGTTTCTTCATATTGACTCTAGAACAAGGAAAAAGCTAGGCAAAGATGCCATTGACAGCTAGCTACTTGGCATTGAGTTGATAAGCCAACATTGCTAGGGAGGGAAACCTCAACCAGTTATAGTAGTCTCCTTTCAAAACAACAATTCATTTCCATAGATCAGCCCACAAGTCCTGCAACAATTCAATATTCTCTCCACATAGAAGACTCAAAACTTGTACAAACATTCATTTTTCCATGCCTACTGTCCCTATAACCCTACCTACACTAGTACTTTCATACCTTTTCCTAAAAGGATAATTATTCATCTAGCCGAACTTAAAAAATTTCCTCTTTTTGGCACTTTAGTGGGAAAACAATAGAGGAAAAGTCATCTAAAGCAGAAGAATTGGTCCTAATAGAGAAGTAGGAAGGCTTCCCAAAGGGTTGTAGATTAACATGATGTAACCTGTGGTGAGAGTCAAATGGGTGCAGAAAGTTATCCCCAATTTTGCTCCTTTTCTCCTAAATTTGTCACGTCTGTTATGAAATCTTCAACCCTCCACTGATATGCACTTGTCCATACTGAATCCATCTCAACAGCAAATATGATATAGCATTATGTGCTAATCAAGTAGCAAGAATGCACCCTTTGACCAATCCAAAACAAGTAATTATTCAAAATGCTATAATTGATAGTGTCAATCAACTTTACTGCTTTGTGCCCCCGCTCCTCCTCCTACTTCTATTTTGTAATCTCTTCAAACATAGAATTTGATGAACATAACTTCTATTTCTGGCCTTCGGAAGACTACACCTACCCAACTTTATTAAAGTCCCCTTATGTTACATTATTAAATTTAATTTCAGCCATGCACAACCCTACCCATAATCAACCTTATCCCTTAATTCTCCAGAACGTTTTTTCTAGCCTATCTACATCCAACTCGTTTCCTAGTTGAAGTATTTTGTTTATAAAAGCAGATAGAAAAATGAGTAACAGAGGAGGAGAATAACAAATATTTTATGAAAAGGATATTGTTAAAGAGCATAGTATACATTAAAAGGGAGGATATTAAAGTGTTTTTTTGGAAGAACGACTTCAAGACTTCTATATTTAAATAGAAGTAGTGTTTTAAATACACAATTTTTATTTCCTGGTTTTTTATTTTATTTTTTTTAATTTTAATGAAGTAGTTACTTGAAACGTACAACTTCGCTTTTTTTTTTTTAAATTTCTTTTACGCTAAAAATTTATTTATTTTATTTTAGATAAACTATTTTTTATTTCAAAAAATTGATTTTAATTATTTGATTAATAAATTAAAATTTAAATACAAAAATATTATCATTTTTTTCAAAATATTCATATATATATATATATATATATATATATAATAAATAAAAATCACATATAAAATTTAATAATCAAATTATTTAAAAAAATTTAAATAAACTATATGTAAATAAAAAGTTAAAAAAAAAAAGCTAAAAAAAAACTTTAGAGAGTAAAAAAATTAGAAACTTTTAATTTATTTTTATTAATACAATAATTAAAGAATATCTCAAAATAAAAAAAAATTTATTAATCAAATTATTTAAAAAAAGTAAAATATAAAAATTACTAAAAAATTTAAATTATCAAAATAAATGTCTCAAAATAAATATCTCAAAATAAAAAAATACGATTTTATAAAAATTTAGAAAAACATAAAAAAAATTCGAAAAATCCATTAATCAAATTTAAAAAAAATAAAATAAAAGTATGTTGATAGAAAAATTTAAGAAAATAAAGAGAAGTATCCATTAAAAAAATCGTAACTTCTGAGAAAAGTGAAAAAAAAATATAAAAGTATAAAAAAATTAGAAAAGACAGAAGTAGATAAGTACGTTTTAAAAAAATGAAATTGTATATAAAAATCACGACTTCTAGAAAAATAAATATAAACCTATAGAAAGTATGACAAAATACAAAGATGAGAAGAAGTTGTTAGAATTATTTATTTTTATTAAAAGAAGTAAACATAATATTTAAATATGTCTTTTTCAAATATTCTCTAGTATTTCTCCTCAGAGATTCAATTGTGCTGGTCTAATTGAATAAAAATTCAATGTGAAAAATTGGAATAAGATTGAAAGTAAAATATCCGGAAGAAGAGTGAGAATGAAAATTTGCAACAAATATGAAATAAAGATATCTGTTAATAAAGATAATTGATAATTATAAAAAAAAAAACAAATTTGTATCTGAATGTGAATGAAAAGGAAACTATAAATAGAAACTAAGGGAGTTTTATGTTGTAATTAACAGTTGCAAAATTATTAAAATTCATTAAACTTTTTTAAAACATAATTAAAACCTATTAAAATCTGTATTATTGGTTTAGAATGTTTATATTTGAATGGGATATCCCATTCTTAATACTCTTCTCTAATTATTAGGAGGTGTTCTCTCCCTTTTTCAAAATACACAATTTGAAGCATTTCTCTTTTCTGTCATCTATTATCTTCTTTCACGGTCATAGTATTTTTGCTTATAAAAAAGTTTGTTTGTTAGTTCTAAAATCCTAGGTACACTTCGACAAGTTCCTGTACCGTAAATAAGTTCATAAAATAGAGTTTTTTTTTTTTTTTTTTATTTCGTTGTGTTCTTAAACTTTGAGGTTTTATGTAGCTAAAACTTTATTCTTTAATGTATGTGTTGGGAAAATCTGAGAGGTGTGATGGAAAAATTGAAGTGTGAGTCTAAGTTTTATATTGGATAGAAATGAGTAAGTAAGTTGAGCAATATATAAGAAAGAAGACCCATAAATCTACTGCATTAAGGTTTTGGGTTGAATGTGATGTCATTCCTTTATATGTTTTGACTCATTTTTCATTCTTACGATATCTTCCCGGTTATGCCCTCTCGAATTCTCCTAATAAGAGAAAACTGGAGAGACCTCAAACAAGAGACAAGAACGAGATAAAGGTCGCACCAAAATTTTTCATTTTTATTCAATGTGAGACTTAAACTCAAATTTAATTCTTAACCATGGCTACATTAGATGGTATGATTTTTTTAGTTTAATTTTTGTTATTGAAATTATTTAATTATGTTTTCTAATAACAATTCTTGTTTAGTTTTAACAATCCTTTGTGAAATGAACTTGAAACTTAATTTGATTTTTATCCTTTCATTTTTGTTTTTCGAAGTTATGTTCAAACAATCTTCATTTACTTTATTATTATTGTTAAATTTTATTGGTTGTAAATAAGTTTCAAGCACTCTTTAATTGGATTTATAGTTAGACTCGTTGGAAAATCACTTAAAGTGGAGTATTTTGTTGTTAGATGATTTATAGCACTACGATAATTAGTTGTACAACGACGATCAATGATTGATACCCTCCTTTCAGAAATTGTGCTTGGGCTTTATGCTTCCCATCCACACAGCAGCATATTTATGAGACATATGTGTTCCAACACAGCTCCAAGAGGATCGTACACCAAAACCAGAATGCTCCAAACTAGAGATGCCTCTGTTGGATCATTGCAGTAGCTTGTGCATACCAACCTCTTGCCTAATTAAACTTTTGAAAAGTTAATCTAAGTTGTTTCATACCACCTTCCTTTGATTCAGCAGCACACAAACGAAGCTACAATTCTGTATAAAGATTTAAACTCAAGATTATCAGTTAATTAACTTGGATCATGTATAAACCTTTTAAACCACACGTGCTTGATTTTTGCTACAAATATCGAATGCAGAACTAACTTTAGAAACGTTAGTGCACGAAAAAGGTCTTGCCTCATTAAAAGAAGATGTTCAGGTTACATGCATGATTATGCCTTGTGCTTGCACTTTTAACTTCTGCGTAATGGACAAGAAACAAAAAGCCAAGAAAATAGTACACGAACTAACTTTAAGCACGATAAACATTACTTTAAGAAGTTTTGGATGTTCATCCTGATATTGGTGGTTATTTGATGTAGTTGGTCTTTCAGAAATCAAATAGTCTTCACGGAAGAACAAGTAGATTTAGTAATTGGTTTGACTTCACAATTGGTTACATCAGTCCTTTATAATTCATGAGGACTTACTATAATAGTACCTCTTACATATACTTTTCATTTTCCATAAACATGTTTCAATAAAAAAAAAATACTTTATCTAATTGTTAAAAGTTGATACTTATTACCAATTAACGCCTTGAGTTTTTTATGTTCTTTAAGATTGGGAAAAGACTTTTGATGTACTTATTATAACCAACCAAAACTCTTAACAAGACTCGTGTATTTAAAAAATCATTAATTTATTTATTAGAAAACTATATTGATTACATATCTACATCTTTTGGTTAAAAGAAGATCAAAAGAGAAAAGTCAAAATATTTCCTTTTATCATGAGATCACTTCAAATTAACTTGAGTTTGTTACTCTTCCTTCTTTTTCAAATATTACACTCTGAAAGGAATCGTAGCTAGAAGCTAGGTCCATTTGTAGAATATCTAGTACTACTGTCAGACAGCTTTTGCATGAGTCTTCTGGTAGCTGCAACCACCACTCTTAAGATAGCATTCACTTGGAAACTGAATGGAAATTACACCGACTACTTAACTCTGATCGTAATGGAAATCTTGCATTCATTGAGATAACTTGATTGCTCATTATGTTTTTTGCTTTTGGCCATATATGAACAAGTGTACGAATTCCATTCCGGAAAAACTAAAAGATTTGCATGTTATTTTTCTCCGTATTATTTATAATCAAGGACTATGTTGCAGGAACATGCACATGGACCAAACCTAGTTTAGGTCATCAAAATATGAATATACAAAGGACACTTTCCATTACATGAAATATAAAACTCATGTTAAATCCTCCAACAATCTTCCCTTGAATTCCCTTATCTAGTATTGTAGTGCATTTGGTGTATTGAATTCGACCTATTTTAAAGAGATAATAAAATCTTAAAGCTTCTTTTTAAGTGCTTTTAAAAAATGAATATTTTTTGAAAAATTATTCTGTAACAAGCATGCACTACTACTACTACTGGTAATAACTTGCCAACATGTGCTAACAGTTGAGATCTATTTCCATGTCCAGTGTCTTGGTGGACTCGGAACTTTGTATTGGCTTCTCTTCAAAAGCATCAATCATAGACGAAGGTAAGGCAATTGTAAGGTCAAGATTCAAAGTGGATGATGAAATAATTGCTGATTCTTCTTCTGTGAAGGAAATCCTATGATGAGTGGCGGCAACTGGGGATTTGAAGATAGGGTCTTTTCTCATGGACTCGGATGTTGATGCACCCTCTGCTGCAGAAGAAGAATGAGGATGAGAAAAGCTTCTGTGTGGCTTGTGGTTATTTGGATCAATTCCCTTCTTTATTAGTTTTCTACGGATGTGAGAGTTCCAATAGTTCTTCACCTCATTGTCTGTCCTTCCAGGCAATCTTCCAGCAATGAGTGACCACCTATTTACAGACATATGCATCCAATTAAGATGAATTCTTTGCCAAAAATTTCTAATAATCAACCACTGAAATTAATTTTATTATAAATAACGATGAGAAAGCATTAATAAATTATGCATTCTGATATAACAATATTTGTTAATGAAAAAGTTCTAATTCAATTTTCATAACTGATATAGCAAGTAGTATAAATATGGCCATTGAAGTTACCTGTTACCAAGGAGGGCATGGAGTTTGATGATAAGGTCTTCTTCATCTTCGGCAAAGATTCCACGTTTGATATCTGGTCGCAAGTAGTTTAACCATCTCAGCCTGCAGCTTTTGCCACAACGATGCAACCCTATATGTTGAACGATGACAAATGGTTACAAAAAATGGTATCCTAAGAAATTCTTCTGTACAAGAAATATTTTCTTACTAATAACAGTTGAATGAATTTCCATTTAATGAAACTCTTTCTTCTTTAGAACTCAAAATCATTCAACTGTATCAAAACCCTCTTGAGATTGCAACTCTCTCCAATGATAAACCCTCATGAGTATAACACTAACCAGCAGCTTTGGGAATGGAACGCCAACAACCTTCACCATGAACTCTGATGTAGTCAATGAGCTTTTGGTCTTCTTGCTTAGACCATGCTCCTTTATTGATGTTTTCTTTGTCACAACAAGGTTTTCTCATAGTCGTACGAGGTTGTGATGAGAGAGGAAAAAAAGGGAGTGGAAGCTCTGACAAATGGCAAAAGAGAGGGTAGATGGATATATATTTGTAAAGGAGAGAGGATGAAGATGGATATATACATTGACTTGGACTGGTGGTTTTGCTGTGTTGGTGGTGGTGGTGGTGAATGGTTATAACTGTGAGTGGTTTGAATTTTTTGTTTTTTGGTGATATGATAGGTTAAGGGCATTTGACTTAGGGTGTTCTTAGCATTTCATTGCTTACCGTTAAGTAAATGTCGTTGTCATGAATCATAAACATTTGAACAGTATAATAATGGTGGTTATTGGGTCTAATTCACAATTTTCGTATACTGATACGAAGAACTTGGTGTCTATATATTGCTTTTATTTGGAGAAAGTAACGAATGATATGCCAAATTTTGGAAAAAGACATAGATAACAGGAATCAACCGCCCAAGACCACTCACTGTCTGCATCTCCTTCTTCAATGTTTAGGTTGGGATAACTATTCCAAAATCTAAAGCAACTCTAAGAGATATTTCCACAAGTTTATCTATATCTAGGAATGGACAAAAAAGTCTGAATTGAATTGAACTAGTTCTAAAGTGGATTAAACTTTTGCAAAATAAAATTGATTAAAATAAAAACTAAATAGTTTTCAAATATAACATTTAAAAATTGAATTTTATTTTAGTAAATTTTTAAAACTGAAAACTGAATTTAATTTAAATTAAAATAAATCTCTTGTTTCTTTTTTTATTGTTTTTTTCACTTTATCATCGCAATACGTAAACAACACCTTAACTTACATATGCTCTATGCAAACTGTTATTTGTTCCAAATTCATTCCTGATATTATTTAAAGTATTCAATTTTTATTTTTCATTTTTTTTTTGTTTTCAATCTTTATTTTTTATTTTCATTTTCAATCTTTCCTTTTTTTTATCAATAATGATTGGTTTTTTATCGACATTTATTTATCAATGTTTTCAATTTTTATTTTCGATCTATTTTGCTCTTATTTTTTACTTGTAGAGATTGAGTTTTATTCTTCTTCATTTTTACTCTTCTTTTTTGCTCTTTATTTTTGTTCATCGTGTGTGCCGTTAATCATGATGTAATTTTATAAAACCTAAAACCCAACTCAATCTAGGTGAGTCTTCAAAGTTTTTTTTTTATTAATTTTGAAGGTTTTGCGATTTGTGGGTTTAATTTGATTTTGAAGAAAGGGACTTTTATGTTGTGAACATTTTCAGGAACTTCTAAAATGCACACACAGGGAGAGAATCTAAACACTCAAAGCAGTGTAAAATAAACAAAATAGGTTAACTTTATATATAGTGGTAAAGAAAATCATTCAGGTTTTTATCAACTTCTTAATTATAATCAATTTGTTGGGATTCTTTTGAAGACCGAAACACTTAAGATTCTTTAAGGTATCAATAAAATTTCTTTTCTTTGACTTAGTGTAACTTTACAATTCACGTCCAAACTAGAGTTAAGATTTTGAATACTGATGAAGAGATTTATTTATTTCCCAACAACTAAGTCCTACATGGTTGACTTTAGTAAGAGTAGTACTACATTAATGTATTCATTTAACTAATAACTATTAGAAGTGGTACATTGTAGTATTATGTTTGTTGTTGCATAGGCTAATGTTTATTATTGTAAGTTTATTCTTCTCATCCAACTTTAAATACATATATATATATATATAATAACTGTGGTAAAAAGAAACTATAAATGTAATTTCTCTGGAAATAAGTGAGGGAGATGAAGACCAGATTTATATGTATTAATGAGAGGCACGTGATTGATGATAGCAGAGAAAGTGATGAAGAAGATGATGTCTCCAACCACACAGTGTGACTCATAAGAACACCATCGTAGACACGGAAACAAGGTTGTTTAGGTTTAAACAAAACATATAGATATATATAAGGACAAACAGCTTCATTATGCTCCAATCATGAATCATGGACTTATACCTAACTCGGTATATATATATATAACAAGCTACCTCAACAACAAGTCGCATCTGCACTTCCTTGTTTAAGTCGTAATACTTATATTATCCTTACCTAATAATATCATAAACTTATAAGATAAACACTGTGATGATGCATAATCACATATTTTGATAGACACATTATCAATAACTATATCATTAATTAAACAGAAAATGAACACTGAAATTGTATATTCAGTCACGGGAAAGGATGCACCTTAATTTGTTTGGCACTTGTCAGGACATACATCAACTGATAATTTAAGAATGATTTTTTCTTTTTCATTGCTAGGGTTTATGCACAAAATATTTGAATAGAAACCATTTTTACAGTCACCGAAGAAGTAGCTTTTGAGATTTCTCTAGATTGTTATATATGCCTTGCTGCCTAACTCATCATGCCCTTCTAAATCAAAAACTTAGTTACAATTCCATTAAGTAATCAAGTTCTATGATTAATCTAAGAATGTACCTAATTAGTTTTCTATTTAATAATTCGATCAATTATTCTAATTAATTAATTATTCAACCAGTTCTCACATATAAGATAACATTGATCAATTATTATAAATACATTGGCATGCTGTTAATTATACAATTTTGAAATCTATGGACTGGGGTGGCGGGATAAAAAAAAATACAATTTTGAGATTAAGTAGTATAATGCTAAATATTATACCACTACTTATTCTCATTCTTTTAATTATTTACTTAAAATAACTCCGGAATAATGATTTTATTTTCCTAAAAAGTAAATGATCTTAAAAATATGTAATTAAATTTTGAATAATTAATGTTTTATTTGAATTAAGAATTACGAGTAAATAATTTACTTTAAAATATTTAATGAAATAATATATTTTATTCTATTTTAATTGGTAACACTTGAATTTTACGGTAATAGTTTATCCGAGCTAATCGAATTTAATTGACTATGAATAAAAAATTTAATTACGTCATTATATACGTGGTAATGTGACGAATGTAATTATATTAAATTAGTATTTATTTGGTATTAAAATAAAAATGGAATTTTTTTAAATTCAATGCTGTCCATAAATAAATATTATAATAATATTGTTTCTAATAACTTTTAGTCATCACATGTTAAAATGGATAGGATTGCATTCACACAGTGATTATTTATGTACGAATAATGTAGTCGAGAACTTGTATTTGATCTAACTATATAAAAAATTTGTTTGATCAATCGAAAAAAATATTAACAAATTACCTCTCTATATATATTTAAAGAAAATGCAATTCATAAGAATAATGCTATATGTTAATGAATAAATTCCTCGTATCTTTTTGTGCATGTGTTATGTGACATTATCAGTTTTTCATGTTTAATTTTTAAACTAATTTTATATGTATGTTTTACAATAATATATAGACAAATATAATTTATCAATAAAAAGAATAAAATTTTAAATATAAAAAATTGTCATTTAATAATAACTAATTCGCGTATTGCAAGACTTTTAAAAGAAACATTATATTTAAACATATAGGCTTCAGTTTATACTAGAAAATTAATAATTCGAATTAGTATGTCCGAAATATAGAAAAAAGAACATATAAAAAACGTATAAAAAATACAGAAGCAATTTAACCAAATTATAAAATAATGTAATGGCTTTGAATTATTATTTATAGAGTTCCCATTATAATTTCACTCTTGATGATTTGTGGCCAAAATATTGATGATTTTAGATAAAATTTGAATCTCATATTAATAAGAAATGAAAAAATTATATATAAAAAAAATTCAAAGATCTATTATTTTATAATTTCAAAGTTATAGGTCGTGTCATACTCTTTTACATGAGTTTATTCATAGTCGATTAATATCAAATATTTGTAGCTCAGAGTAAATAGAGACAATTCTTTTTTTTTTCAAGAACATTTATATCTATCACAAATACTAATATGTGTTATTGAACTCCAGTTTTCATGTTAAACATAAAAATCAAATTCTGAGAAAGTATTTTAGAATTGAAATATAGGGTGAAAAAAAAGATGAAAAGAAAGGACTTAACTTTTTGTAGTGGTATTTTGTCTTGAATCCGTTAAAGCTGAATATATATTAAGTTGGTGAATGGTAATGAAGAAGATTTACTTGGACTGGTAGGTTAGTCGCACTTCAACGTCTAACGGTCTTACTTTGTCAAAAGAAGATTCAGATTAGATATCAAAATCGCTTTTCTGCTTTGTGGTGAAGAGTCATCCAATTTTGAGAGCCTCTTCTAACACGCCAAACCTCACAATTCTTTACATCAAATTTTCTGTAAATACAAGATAAAATAGTTTTGAATCAGTTTATATGTAGTTATTGATTTCTATGTTAACTTTCTTTTTAAATAATTTAAACTTACATATAAATTAATTTTAAGTTATGAATCTATAGTTTCCATTTAACAGCGTGAAAATTATGATAACGGTGTTAAAACTGTCTAATTTTAGATTTTGTCCGAGGCTGAAAATTTAAATATTTGAAACTATATATATGATTTTTTTTTTTTTATTAGCCAAATTTTCTAATTATTATAAATAAAAGAGTATTTTGATTTATTTGTTTTATGTTTTGGAGATGTTTTAGGCTAATTCCAAAATCTTAGTCGAAATTAAGTATAAAAAGATGCACAATGTCACCTACTTGTCCACCCGCATCTCAATTAAGTACTTTTGTATGTAGTATCCTATTTTCTGCCACTTGCAACACTGTAGACAAACACAAGACAGTTAGAGAAATGATAAGAGTACTAATAGAAAGATATCAGTTAGAGAAACACAAGACACTATAACAAATATGTTCACTTTTATTTACTATTTTTTGATAAAATGATAAGAGTACTAATAGAAAGATATCACCAGATAATGCCTGTGGCTATAATAAATTTTGTCCATTTTTAATTTGGAGATTATTAGTTAACTTGATTTTGAGAATGTGTAGTAATTTGTATCAAATAATAATGACTTTGGATTCCATCATTTACTTAATGTTTGAAGGATTTATGGTTCTTGTGGGGGCAGTAATTTTACTGCCATAGTTGAGGGAATGGTGGTTGGAACCGATATAAATCGTATGTGCATGTGATCACAATAGTAATAAAGAAAATTACTATAAATATTTAAACAAAATTAATACTCGTACTTTTCACTTTCTGGAATCAAATTTTCTGCTAAGTATTCTCATTCTGCAAACAAAGGGTATGTACAAAAATTCAGGATTTGAAAAATCAGGCTCAAGGTTCAATTCTAATGTAATTTATTATTAATATTTTTTTTTCATATTTTCCTTCTTTATTATATACTTTGTATAATAGAATGCTTATTTTAAGAAGAACAAATTCCATTGCAATTCTCGTGTAAAATATTTTTTTCATCTCAATTTTTATTTCTTACAATTGCATTTCCTTTTATAATGCAAATTAAATCAGAACTTACCTAAACTGTGAGATATTGCAGAGATAAAACTATGCAAATACCCTACTTTTGAGTGCTTGCACAACACTTCAAATACTTCAAATATATTGTGGTAAAATTTACCCGAAACATTCACTAGAACTCAACAACAATAAAAAGACAGATTTTCGAAAATATAGGATTTTTATACACGTCGTACAAATCCATCTCTTACATTATCAGCGTCATATTTTTTCCGTAGCAGATGTTCTATTGTTTATTACCATAAACCCTTTAGCATTTGGTTTATAGTTAAACACATGCAAATTCTATGTTATAGTGACAACTTCTATAAATATAAATAAATAAATAAATATATATATATATATATATATATATATATATATATATATATATATATAGTATTGAATTTAAGGATGTCGAATAGTAATGCAAGTGTCAGAAAAAATACACCATTATATTCAAACAAACACATGTATGAAAATAAAATTTAGATCAGATCAAACGTTAAATAAGCTCGAATCGAAAATGTGTAAGAGGATCACACAAAGAAAACACACCAACAATTTCAGATTACCAGCATAGAGGAGCAGAGAAGATTTCATAACTACGAAAAAAAAGAAAGAAAAAAAAAAACGGCATATTTAGATACAATAGTTAGACAAAGATAAACAACTAAACTTAGAGAAATCAAAAAACAAAGAATAGAGACAACTAAGATTAATGATAATCAACAGCAAGAAATGATGCAAAACTAATCTTTAAGCACTAACTCAACAATTTGATATTAATCAATATATAACATTATGCATCGAAATGAATGTTGCAATAGTTTTGTGCAAACAAGTATCCATTAATCTTATAGTAGGGCAGCATAGTAATATCCATAGTAAACTTCTAGTATAATAATGAGAACACTTGCCGAAATGTTTCAACAAATTTATGATGGAAAACAGTTTAGTACTAACATAAGAAATAAACACTCCATTCCAAACCGATTCAACAATTTTATAGAACCTAAAATTTGTGGCCAGTTCTGATGAGGAAGGATCAAATCTATCATGATGATGTACTCACAAAACTACACACTGTGAATGCAAATATCTAACCAAAAACAAGAAAAAGAATCAGCTACTGAAGAAGAAACAAAAAGGTTTTTCTCGAATGCTTCATGGAGTTTAGATGGATTTAATGACCCTAAAGACCCCTACCCAAAATATGATCCATGCTTTTTGCCGTAATTCATCAGCTGAAACAGTTAAATAAATCATTGAAATTTAAAACAATTACTTTTCTTTTCAAATTACATGTAATAAAAGTTACTCTTCACATTTTCTGTGCAAGCAAAAGATCCATTCCAACAGGGTTCTTAAGCCTTAGAAGAAGCATGTCAAACATGCTCAACTGTTTCCCCTACTTGATATGATACAATTGTAAAGGGCATATAATGTAGTTGAATTGCTTTCAATTTGTAAAAAATGAGTTGAACTATATAAATTCAGAAGGGGAATTGGCATCGGGTTTTACATCACCTAATCCACCTGCATGATGCAAAACCTGAGGAGGCAATGTCCCTAATCCATTGCTCAATCCATCAGTTCCAGACCCAAAAAACTGGCAAAGGAGCCTTGCCATGATCCCAAGAACCTGCATTTGATTCTGGCAAGCCTCAACATGCATCTGCATCATCTGCTTCTCATGCTCAACCTGCATTGCCACCATCCTCTGCCTCCACTCCATCTCCTCCTCCTCCATCTTCTCCTCCACGCGCTTCCGCCACCGCCGCTCCGCATCCAGCTCCCGCTCCAACCTCATCCTCTTCTCCAGCTCCCTCCTCGCCCACCTCAACTGCCGCTCCTCCAACTCCATCTCCCGTTCCTCCAAACACTCCCGCCGCCGCTCCCGCCGAAATTCCACCTCGCGCCGCTTCCTCTCCCGTTCCGCCTCCACCTTCTCGCGTCGGAACTCCCGCTCCCGCCGCCTCTCCTCGCGCTTCACCACCGCCTCCCTCAGCTCCACAACGGAGCCCAACTTCCTCACCTTCAACACATCCTCGTCTTCATCACCACAGTCCTCCTCCTCCTCCTCGTCATCATCGTCATCATCGGAATCGACCTCAAACCCTAATCTGGCGGTGGTGAGGGGTTTAGGCGATTCCAACAACTGGACGTCGCCGAAGACTTCTTTATACTTGAGAAAATTCTCCCAATGATTGTTGCCGTCCTTCCAATTGAAGTGGTGAGGCGCGAGGCGGATCTTCTGCTTGACGCCGAGGTACTGGTGGCGCATGTTCTGGACCTTGATGGAGACGTCGCGCCAGGACCACTTGAAGGGGAAGGAGGAGGGGTCACGGTGGTGGTGGACGGCGTTGACGTGCTCTGCCACGGGCTTGAACTTCTTCTCGCGCGTTTTGAGCTTGGCCAGGGTCCCTGAACGGAGGAGGTCTGAGTATTTGGACAGTAGGGTTTGCTCCTCCACCTCCGACCACTTCTTGCGCTTCATTGATGCTGGATTCCGCTGAGATTGCTTGCTTGATCGATTGATTGCACGATGCACAATGGATTTCCTTCAAATTTGGACCCTCTTCATACTCTTTTCTTTCTCACAAACAAAGCCCTTTCAGACAACCAGAGTGAAGTGAATGCCCTTTCCCTTTTACTTTACATCTTTTAATTACCATTTAATGGATAATTTACACATTTCCAAATTCTGTTTACCTTTTCCTAATTTCATTCAAATCTTTAAAATTAATTTTTTTTTTATGTTGGACTTTAGTTTGGAGACTTCAAATATATTAAAAAAAGTTAATTTTACACTTTTATAAATAAAAATGATTGGATCAACTTTAATTCTAGTTTAGTTAGATCAAGGTTACAAACATTTAAATGATTAGGATCAATATGTTCTTACTAGCACATTTTCTACCCTTCAACATTCTAAAAGGACGTAGAATGAGTTCATAGCCTCAAAACCCCCCTTGTATCTCACAAGGGGTGCAACTTCCTTCAGCCTCAAAATTCCAGCGACCAAAGGATCCACGTCATTTTCAGCAGCACATACTTTCAGCCTTGTGCATATGGCTATATCTTGGTTGCCTCAATCTTCAAAGACATATTCATCAGTTACAGCACTTGCACTGAAATTTTGTAGGCCAAATGTTCACATATTTTGTTCTATACTTCTGTGAGATGCCAAGTATTCAAATAATCGTTGGATCTTTACTATGTCTTTAATTTCACGATAGAGTTCAATTTTATTCATATCAAACATGATTTTCGTGAATATGATTCTCGCATGAAATCGACTTTGCTACCAAACATAAACAGTATGTTAAACCTAAAAATCATGTCTAAAGTGATAAAAGATGCAAAAACTACAATTATTTGCTTCACTTAAACACAAATCAAATTTAACGTAATATAATTCCAAACTCTCACAAAATCAATTTTATGAAATTAATTTCATTCAATGTCATTTTTTTTTAAAAGGGACACTAAAACTCTCATTTGATTGGTCGGTTAGCTGGTTATTGTTAATTTGTTTCTCCTGTATGTGTGTCTACCACGTAAATATGGCATTTGCTTTGTCAGCTCATTCCCAATTTCTGGCAACGAGTAACAAAATCCCCGAGAAACTACATCCCCGAAAATTGCCATAAACCTTCAATCAACAACTTTTCGTAGTGACGGTTGATATCTAAACTTAAATACCAAGTTCACATCAAACAAAGATGGAGAGGAATGCATAAAATGGTGATGGGTCAATTAACAGATATGCAAAACCTATTATGAAGCCTTTTTATTTTATGTCTTTTTAAGTGTTGGACAATCGAAGAAAAGGTATTTCTTCTTACATCTCACTAATTTCTTGGATTATTTCCTATTCATTTTGGAAGGAACTTTTTGGAATCTAAAAAAACATTCAGGCAAGCCTACTTAGAAAATGAACGAGGTGATAAAAGTTAAAACCTTCAAGAAGACCAGCACTGTAGGATAACGAAAAAACAATTAAGGAAATTTATATATCTATCAAATATTAATAATCAAAGGTAATATAGGTAACCACAGCTAGGACGAAAATAATACATTATAAATCTGGGCTCAATACGTGCTTCGACCACAACTCAATCATCTCAATTGTAGCACTGTATATACAGAAGAAAATGATAGGCAAACCAGGAAAGCAAGAAGTCCTCTAACTGAACTTGATGCGCGTGTCATGAAACAAGACCCTCCCGAGCGATACTGGTCACACGAAGTACAGCTTGCGCACTTAGAGGAGAAAGTTTTGACTGACAGAAGCTTTCCCAAGAGCTCATCTCTGGATGTTCATTCACAGTATGATCATTGGCAGTGAGATCATTGATAGTGTGCTCATTGACAGTGTGCTCATTGACAGTGTGATCATTGATAGTGTGCTCGTTGACAGCAGATGCCATGAGATCATGAAATTTCTCATACACATTTTGAAGCTCAAGGAGTAGAGCTCGAGCTGCTTCCCTGGACTCAGGGAGCTGGTCACTCAACTGCGACGCAGCTACTTGGATCAATTTGTCAATCCCATATGTCTTTATGCCTTCTGCACCCTTTTTAAATAAAAGTTCAAGGATCAAAACAGCAACTGTTAATTAATAATGCTCCGAATCCAAATTGCAAAAGTAGGCTGGTCATATTCATTACCCTTTCTAGTTCAATAAAATCCTTCCAAATTCCAATTAGATAATGCAGGGTAATATACTTAAATATGTAACTGTCATTTAAATCTTTTATAGAAAAACCCCCACCCTTTGTCAAGGTATGTATTGATAACGTAAATAAAAAATAGCAATAAAATAGAATTGAGCTCTTTGCATATATAACTATTTAAGCACAGAGCCTGAAAATAATTTTGAAAAGAACAATACGGAAAGAGAATAGAAAAATGAATATATATTTTCTTTACAAACAGTTTCAGAGCATTGCACGATAGACTTAAAATAGATACGAAACCGTTGTTACTAGCAGATCAAACAGATTAGAACCAGTCAAGAAACACAATATATTTACTTAATAATCAAAGAAAAATTTTTTATAACATGACGTACACTATCAATCAAGACAAGTGCTCCTCATCGGCAAAAAAAAAAAAAAAAAAAAAAAAATCCTAAAATTTTATAAAGACAAAAAAAAAAAAAAAAAAAAAAAAAAAAATTTTTATTTAAAAAATAAAA
>Ga0099825_1001946_pt1 | contig 26984 bp, 13 predicted proteins | sample SiratroredBW_FD_76838 | JGI IMG/M metagenome (GOLD analysis project Ga0099825, IMG submission 76838) | Root nodule microbial communities of legume samples collected from California, USA - Siratro red BW | ecosystem: Host-associated > Plants > Roots > Nodule | place: USA: California | collected...
TTAAAAAAAAAAATATTAAAAAAAAAAAAATAAACATCATTTTATTAATAAAAATTAAAATTATATAGATCATGGAAAAAATTTATATGTTAAATTTTTTTTTTTTTTTTTTTTTTTTTACACGGTTCAATTTCTTAATATAAAACTTAGAATTACATTTAATATCTAAAAAAACAGTAATAACATACTTTTTGGCCTCCGAGGCTGCTTCTTGTCTCTGCATTAAAACAAAAGAAAGTCATGAACTATTACAAACTCTGCAAATGAAAGACAAACATCAAAGCAACATATACAGTTAATTGAAGTCCGAGATTAAAACAATTGCTTGGAAGAGAAATAATGTGCGTTATCATGTGGGAATTCACCTGTTCTCATATGAATATTAATTTATGTTTGGATATTAATCGCATATTTTCCTGCTTCTTTCCGTTTTCACTTTCTAAATGGTCAAATTTGAAAAAATAATTCATGCGAGCATGTTGCATAAGCATCAACTTTGACACAGTAGACACGGCGGCAAGAACATTCTAACCTAATTTACTTCTGTTTATGGGACACCCAAGATACGCAAAAAATAATGAAGTATGAATGACACATAATAAAATATTTAAATTGAATACCAATGTTTGCTGGTGCTTTTTCACTTAGATTTTTTTTCCTTCTGCTGATGTATTACAAGAGGGAGAAGTATTTGCTCGTTTTTTTTAGATTGGTTATGCAAGTAGCATTTAGCCTCGTGTTCTTAACTTGTTTGGCTACTTAGTCTTTTATACTTCATCTTCTTTTTTAAAAAACTTTTCTTGTATCTGACTTTTTATGTTGGAAAATGACATATTTTGCTATATGATTTAACCTTCTTTCTCAACAATATTCATTTTTTCTTAATAAAACAATGTTTCTATTTCCTTTTAAATTTCTATATATTTTTCTTACTATAACTTCACCCAAAAAAAAGTATAATAAAAGAAACTATTTTTACAGTTAAAGAATTTATTTTGTTCATAAAGATGTCAAAATAAGAAAATAAAGTTATACTCTTTTAGAAATTATATTGTTCTGTTTCTTTATTGCACCTCATCATTTTTACTATCGTTCTATTAGCTCTTATAATTTTAAATATTTCTAAAAATTTATAGTCTTCTTTTAAATAAATATATAAAGTATTTTCGATTATTTTAAGCTCTTGTAACATAAATCCATTAAAAAATTAAAATATAATGGTTTAATTATAAAAATAAATTAGAGATCCAATAAGTCGATTTCGTAAGGTTAAGTTAGGCTTAAAGTTTACTTCTTGATATAATATCAAAATTTATCCTAGTACGGTTGTTGGGTCACTCGCTATCAGACCACCCTTAAACATTATAGTTTCATGCACGAGCTGAACACTCTCGGCGAGAGTGTGTTGGAGATCCCACTCTTAAACAATATAGTCTCACACACGAGTTGAACAGTCTGAGATATGTTAGAGATCCCACGTCAACTAGAGAGGAGACCTATCAATAATTTATAAATAAGCACAACCTTCATTTTATAAGTTAGTTTTATAGACTTGAGGCTCAAAATTAATAATACTTTAAACTAGTAAAAAGAAATATTCCTTTTAATTACACACTTTAAAAAAATCTAAAATCTCAGTCAAGTGTATCGATATATAAGATACATACTAATGTTTCAAAGGGGATACGTATTTGTATTTGGTAGAAAATGCATAAAGAGAAGAGAAAGAGCAATTTCACTCCTTTTGGTTACATCAGATTTTGATAAAATCAAGAATTTTATTTAAAAAAGTATATGAAGTTATACAGAGAAGGAAATGGAAACACCAACCAATGACAAAATACGAAACTGTGAAATTTGATAAAAGAAATTAAAACAAACCTAATAATAACATTACACTGATCACTGATACATAAATAACAGCGAAAACACGAGTACATCCATAACGTGCATGGCTCCTGCTACAGCGCAAACCATGTATTATTAACGAAGGTTGGCCAACAAACTACAGCAATGTTGAATCTTATTTAATTGAAAAGTTCAAATAGCTTAAACCACTAACTTAATACACGAGTGGCAGGGGTGAGGTACAGACGAAATAATATGGTGGTGGAGGTAAAGACTCGCAGTAATGTATGGAAGAGGTGGTGTAGGCGAAGACTTGCAGTAATGTATGGAAGAGGTGGTGAAGGTGATAGAGGAGGAGTTGAATTATAGACGTAAGGGTCTAGGAGGCGAGAGAGATGGTAGAGATTTCTATTTATATGGAGGAGGTGATGATGGCGGCTTGTATTCATATGATGGTGGCTTGTATTCATATGGAGGAGGTGATGATGGTGGCTTGTATTCATATGATGGTGGCTTGTATTCATATGGAGGAGGTGATGATGGTGGCTTGTATTCATATGGAGGAGGTGATGGTGGCTTGTACTCGTATGGTGGAGGTGAATAGTTGTTGTATGGAGGCTTATAAACATATGGTGGTGGCTTGTATTCGTATGGAGGAGGTGAATAGTTGTTGTATGGAGGTTTGTAAACATATGGTGGTGGCTTGTATTCATATGGAGGAGGTGAATAGTAGTAGTATGGAGGTTTGTAGTAATATGGAGGTTTGTAGTAATACGGAGGTGGTGGTGGAGAGGGATAAACGTACGGTGGAGGTGGAGGTGATTTGTAGACATAAGGAGGTGGTGGAGGTGATTTGTAGACATAAGGAGGTGGTGGAGGTGATTTGTAGACATAAGGTGGTGGTGGAGGTGATTTATAGACATAAGGTGGTGGTGGAGGTGGTGGAGGTGATTTGTAGGAATATGGAGGGTATTTGGGTTCATAATAAGGAGGTGATTTGTAGTAGTAATATGGAGGGTATTTGGGTTCATATGGAGGGTATTTGGGGTCATAATAAGGAGGTGAATTGTAGTAATATGGAGGGTATTTGGGATCATAAGCAGGTGGTTTTTGATATGGATTGTAGTATGGTTGGCCTCCATAGTAAGGATAGTCATCAGCAGCAGCGATGGTAGAAATTATGCAGAACACCAGAGCATAGATGAGTGGAGGCAAGTGCCTCAACTCACCTGAGGTTTCCATAGTGTACTTCCCTAGTCTGTGCCTTGCAAGATAGACTTGTGAAGTTTTGCTTTACTTGGTAAGCAAGTAAGGATTATAGTCCCTTATATAGTAGTGATAGCAGCTTCCATCATAACTGGGATGATTTCTTAATTATTATGGATTCACTGTTTTATGATGTATTAAACCAGGTTTCTATAGCTTGATGCACCCTACCATTTGTTTTCATCGTTTTTTTATTTCAACTTGAACTCAACAAAGTCAATAAGCTTAAGGAAGTTGGTGATGTCATATATCTGAACAGGTACTCGCAAGATTTGATCAAACATTGGAATAGCGCATTTGATCTGGTTAATTAATAGCAGCAAAAAGTCTTGTGAGACAGATTTTGATGTGAATTTGTTAAACCTGCCCTAATTAATTATATAATCTATCTTTTCCTTACAATATAGCTTTGTCGTTTTTACAAAGGTCAATATTTACATGACTGTAAAATACTAACATGTAATTATCTTTTGTGCCAATAATCAAAACTTATTACATCAGTGCTACTTATGATCAAATTGTCTGTTCAAGCGTCCTTCTGTATTACACACTTCTCAACATGGAATATTCTTGTTAAAATTTTAACTTTGGACTTGGCATATAATTACTTTCTGTGATCAATCTGAAACTTTTGCAACTTTCTATACCACTTGATATTATGTAATAGTAATATTATTATATAAAGGACAATTAGCGTACAGTTAGAGTACAATCACTGGTTACAACTCTGCAAATATAAGGGGACACTTAAAAAGTAAATGTCATTATTTTTCAATTTAAGGTTATATCGATCAAAAACATTATAGCAAACAAGTGATCTTATTTTAAGCCATTATATAGTAAATGGATTCCGACTGAAAGCTCAGGCATGGTTATAGTAACCCAAAATTGCCGAGTCCAGAAATTTAGATTGACTGAGTAAATTTCTGTAGTGTGATATTACTTATTTACTTGTTTAATTAGTTTACTTCTAACATATATTGTATTTCGTTAATGATCCAGTAGGACTGAGGCAACAAGTTCATTACTTAAATTAACATATTGCTTGCTTGACTTGTGTTTCTTCCTCATCTGATTATCCTTTCTAACAACTACCAGATCTCGATCACTCTCATTCTCCTTATTGTTTTTCTCAGTTTTAGTAAATTAATTAGCTATATTAGTCAAAACTCTTGTGATTAATTTCATATGTACATTTCCTATTACATTATGTATCGCTTGTCATTTTTCTTCCGTGAACCAGATTGCAAATTCTGCAGTTAGAACCTCTTGTCAGTTTATTTGCTCATTCCTTATAATTAGTCGTTTGCAGTAATTATCATATGTTATTGATATATTAGGTGACCGATGTTAAGATTGTTATTTCTTAGATTATCAAAGTGGTGTGGTTGTGGAGCTCAATGCTGCTTGCACCATTGCTGCACTCGCTGACTTAAACTCTTACGTCACAAGGGCAATATATCGTTACATTATGAGAGGAACGAACATAAGTCCTTTAGTTAGACTTTCAACCATTAATTTGCTGAAAAACTAAGGGACTTCATTGATCTCATATTAATAGTTAATTATATATATTTGTCCAAAAGAAATTACTGTTAAATATAAGATCATTGAAGAACTAGGGATTTTATGAGAAGTTATTATCAGTACTGCGTTGTGGAAGCAACAGTATCAAGCCATTATGTTTGAACACAAAAATGATTTACCATTCTGCTAAAATAATTTTAAAAAGAAAAATGAACATGGGTCTTGCTGAAATCGTTGAACTGTTCTATTTATGGATCTTAAAGTGCATGTAAAAACTAACAATTTAGGGTAGCCATCGTAGCTAAGGAATTTTCCCTATTGTAAGGTTCTGTTCCTTTAGCAGAACTTTTGGAACAAACAGTTGTAGAATGATAAGGGGCAATTGTGCAACAAGGGACAAGAGATTCTAGAAACACCAGTTAAACGAAGAAAGAGGAATGCACCTAAACATGTTTCTAACGATGGAGGTTTCTCCAAAACATAGAAGTTCAAGTTTTAGGGTTAAGTGTATAAACAATTAATAACACTACTACCTTAAGGCTAATACATATATATTGAAAATATAAAACAATTTATAAGACTTCTTGATAATTGAATGATGTATTGCTTTTTTTTCTAAAATATTCTTAGCTAAATATTTCAAATAAATTACAAAAAGTTTTTTATTTTCATCTCATTTCAAAATATAAGGACTTACATATATTTTAAAATCTTTTTCAATTATTTTTATTTTAGTATTAAATATATAAGAGTGATTTTGTATAATGGTGTCCCCACTTTATTAAGTGTCTTAGAGATATTAAAAATTAAGTAGGTTTTGGACATTTAAAGTCTCACTCCATACCTTCTCATCTTAAAAATTATTTTCTCATGAAAAGTATTTTATAATTTTTAACTTGTTCTTTATATACTTTTGTATATCTTTTAGAAATTTTCTTCTTATAATATGATTAGAGCACTTTTTATTTTTATTTATATCATTTTTTGGCTGTTAAGAGAAAAACAAAAATATAAGAATGATTCTGGAACAATAATTTGAGCACTTTTAAAATATTTCTATTTATATATATATATATTTTTTTTTTTTTGCTGTTAAGAGAAACAAAAATATAAGGGTGATTTTGGAACAACAGTACAAATTATTGACAAATTTATTGTTTTTAATTAATTTAACAATCTTTTAAAGGGTGTGAATTAGTTGAATATTTTTTAAAACATATGAAGTGTATTTAAATTTAGATATCCTTAAATATCTTAATCCTTGATATTAGTGTCTTGTTAATAGGTATAAAATAAGGATAAAGTTGAGAGAAAATTAAATTTTAACTTTTTTTAAACATCAATTATTTTAGGATAAAAAAGAAATTTACACCATCATTACTCATTATGCCATTTACTATTTGTTAGTTATCAATACTTTAATTAAAAAAAAGTGACAATTACTTGAACCCTTTTTAAGATGTGTGCTAAAAGTTCTAATCCATTTTAAATTACTAAATTTGTTTTTGATTAAATTAAAAAACCAATAATATAGACAAAAATATTTTTTTTCAGTTTTAAAACTACTGAAATATGTTTTACTGTATAATTACTTTTTGATTTTATCGTTAATGATGTTGGTATAAGGATTTGTATCATACAGTTTCCGAAGGAGTTGGTGACTGAGATTCGCAAGGGTACAGACTCATGGGTTGGATAAATTTTATTTTGAATTATAATGAATTTACTAAAAAGTTCCTTGTTTATTTTTATTTATTAAACATGTAATTAGAAATTTAATCTACTTTTATTCATTGAATAAATCTTTTAATTTATTTATTTAGTAAAAAAATTTATGAATGATACTCATCTACAAAATAATATTAAGAAAACAAATTTAAGTCTTGTTTCATGTACTATTTTTATACAGGTTGAAGTATTCTTTTATGGCCACGCAATGAGGCCCAATAAGATTCTGATAGGCTTCGGAAAAGGCAGTTGCTTCTTGCAACATATAAAATTGTGACCCTCACCATATGGTAGGAATGAAATGTTTAAAATATCTTCAATGTCTAAAATATCCTTGTGTCTCAATAATTAAAAATAGAGATTCTTTTTGGTGTAGGTTTCTTCTCTGTCGTTTTCTCATTGAATCTCTCCATCATTGCGTTCTCTGCGACTGGTTTTTCACTCACGACATTCTTTCTCGCAGAGAATTATTAGTATGTTTGTGGTGGTAAAATGCAGTTGGTTGCGATGGTTATTAGCAACATTTTCTGCGAGAGTTCGTCGAAACGAGATTGACGGTGTGGTTCTTTTTTTCTTTCTTTCGCGAAAGAGGATTCCGGATTAAATGTAGATTTTGTTTTCCACAATACTGTGAATATAATTGCTGTCGAATTCTCCAACTGTAGGCAAAATGGAGGTAGTTTTTTCGTGAATGGTAAAGGTTTCAAGTCCGAATATGTTTCTGAAGCAAAAAATGCAATATAAAAATACGGAGAGACTTCAAAATTTACCCATTAGAACGTTGTTTCAGGGAGAAAAAATGGGTTTTGGAAGCTTATATCAAAGAAACATCACTCTATCACGATAAAAGCCACTGTTGCAGTTACAATAGTTGCTAGCGAAATGGTTTCACACACGAGAGCTCTCTTTCATAGACTGCACCTCATTTCATGATGATTTCAAAATAAAAATGCCCAGGGCATTTTAGATATTTAAAAATATTGTATGGTGCAGGTCATAATTTGTATAATGCAGAAAGCAACACCCTTTCAAAAACTTACTTAAGCTGGCCGAAACTAAACCACCGGCCAAGCCATTATGATAAATCATGGCTTTCACCTTTTGCACCCCCATTTTTGAACCTGCACCTCTATAACTGAGTAAAAAAATCGAATTATCCTATCAGCTTCTCCATCTCTGCACAAATTAATGTTAAATATATTTTGGATTCACAAATTTACTATAAAAGCAAAAGATGAAGAGGAGAAAGGTGAGTTAATGTTTAAGTTAGGGTGGATTTAATTTTAAGATTCTAAACCCTAAACTGCACCAATTTGCAGTGAAATACTCTAGTCAAACTCACTGCATAGGTTTCTACTACACAAATGATAATTCGATAATAGAAAAGGCACAAACATAATCGGTAGAAGTTACACAAGGGAAAAGCAAGAACGAATTATACACAAAAATAATATTGTTGAACTAAAATATTAACAAATTTCAATCTGATGGAATTCACTGTACACAAATATTACAACTCAATTTCTCTTTTACTAAACTCTGGCTCAACTCCCACAGTCCAATGCACTTAAATTAAGGATCAAAACATACGAACATTTCTCTTTCCTAAGCTAAAATGATACTATTTCAGATGATTCTAATATTTATAGTGATACTATTCATCCCAACTACTAGAAAATGCATATCTCCTAAATGTTCTCGTGCTATTAAATGGTCTAGAAAGATTAACAAAATTTTAATGAATTAATTTTCACAACATTTATGCTCCATTCTCATTGAATTCATTCCAAACATTATTTAATGTAGTTTCTTCAAACATTAAGTTATATAATGTAATTTTAGCACATAAAAGTCAATTAATCTCTTTTTCATTTCTTCACCTATCAAGTGTTCATTAATTTTTGTATGAAAACAAAATTAATTTTCTGATAACAAATATTTGCCATGATGTTAAAAGGTCGAGAGTTACTGTTTGACTGAATATTAATTACTGGCTAGGTTGTGTAATCATCAGTTAAAGTTTGTCTGAGCAGACAGCACTGATTATTTCAGTCACACTTGTAGTATGGCGCAACTTAAAAACATCAGGATTAAATGAAATGCCTAATCGTGCCACAATACTAATTGTCTACAAGATAATTTTTTGTTTTTCTTCTAATCTAAATAAATGGTGGACTCACAGCAACCTACTTCATCACTATTATAATTGTCAGGTGCTGCAAAGTCCAATGACCTGACGCACTTGGTAATTCTCTAAAGAAGCTTTCATAAAAACGGCGAATGCCTTTCCAACAACAACACGGTATCAGCAGCACCAGGTAATACTTACGTGAAATCATAGCACACTGTATTAAACATTATGAAAACATACCGTAATCCAACAACCTCTTCAGTACAACCATGATAATTGATACATGTTCATTCACATTCTTTTATAAAACTTTGCGATTCTCTCTGTAATAATTTTACTAAAACCCAGGGCTTACTTACCTCACTAAGAAAAGGGAAAAACAAATAAAAATGTATTTCTATGAAAGACCTCCACATTAAAGGAAAAACAGAAACATATGCAGGTCACTTATCCGGTGCGCGATTATTTGTGCTTTGACTTGTCGGCAAACACTTCTGTGTAACATATTGGGCATGCCTGAAAAAATAAGCCCAACAGGAAAAGGATATCAGCAGGTGAAAATTAGCACTAAAAGCACTTACCGAGTTCATTATAAATTGGTAAATGTCTTACCTTATTGATGCTAAGCCACCTGTTCCCACAACTAGCATGATAAAGATGTTTACATGGCAAGGTGATACGCTTGTCCCCTCTTTTATATTCCATCTGGCAAATCACACATCTAAACAAGAATATCAAGTCAGATCAATTAGCTAGAAGAACACATATTATGACTTCAAAGCACAACAACATAATACACGTAGGTTTTAAGTTAATTCCCATCTGGACGTTTCCATTTCCAAATTACATTGCCGTATGATAGATTGCTGTACGATAGTCCATCATTTATTCATTTTATTTTACACAGACTTCGTTCTCAATTACAGATCATCCCAGACAAAATTCTTTGATAAGCTTAGTAGCAACAATCTAAAATTCCTGAAGATCAATTTGGACCAAGAAATACAACTGTTTGATAATAGTTACTCAATCAAGAACAAGTGGAGTTAAAGAATAACAAGCAGAAACAAGGATTTTGAAAGGTAGACACTAGACAAAAAAAGTATATAATAAATCATATGAGAAGAAAAACAACAATTGCATTAAAACAGTGTCCATAAACCAAATATTACCTCTCACCCCGCGACTTCTTCCTCAAGAAGAACCCACATTTGAACTTCGACACTGGGAGTGAGGAGATCTGTTCTTGGGTGAGACCACGGCTCTGAGTTCCAACAGCTTCACCTAATTCAAGTAGTTCCTGCAATAAATGATACCACAATGATGTTGAAAAATAATAAACTCAAATATAATAAGTGTATTACTTCCACCATTTTTCTAATTGATATATCTATACAGATGTTCACATACTATAATGATTTAAGATCACACAATCATTTCACACGTTTAATTGAAAAACACGTGCAAATGAGACAATTTTCTGTCATAAATGTTACCTTTGTTTAGCTTTTACGAATTGCAGTTAAAATACGTAATGCAATCAGCTCATTACGACGCATAACTAACTGTGAGAATTTTATGAAATGATTTGACCAACCAGTACTTTCCAAGGGTAACAATCTCCATGTAGAATAATGTGTACCGTGAAGCATAAAATAACTGAAGACATAAAAATAAATGGGTAACCAAGGTACGATTCCTTAGTCAAATAATTACAAGATTGACTTTGTATATATCTTGAAGATTGACTCCAAAGTAATCAAACATATAGTAGCTGTACTTAAGGAAAAACTATATAATGCCTAGAAACAGAAGGAATCTGGAACTTTGAATCCAACCTCATAGGTCATGTTGTCGGGATCAATATTGTCTTGCCAAATGACCTGCACAATTTCACAAAATGCCTAGTCAGATAACCATTTATTGTGCTTCAAATTGATGAATGGCTAAAGGTAACTAAATAAGCTAGATGTTCGTAGCATTAAACCATTTCAGGCACCAGGAATCTTGAAGGCAAATACCTGATAATCACTTGAATTACTATGATGTCTTCGCGGACCTGAACAAAATGAGACATTTGTTTAAATTGTGAGCAAAGATTTTATATATAGGATGAAAGGACTCAATTCTTAAATGAAAGATCTGCAAAAAGGGATTTGCATGGATATAAATGAAGAGGCAATTAGCAGAATCTGCTGCCTTATCATTGGAGTTAGGCTTAAAAAAATTCTACAATATTTTTTAAGGGCAAGAGCTACCATATTTGGATGGCTAACAGCAGGGGACTGCTCATTTAACTGATTTGTTTGTCTTTAAGGAGTTGAACAAAGTTATGATACAGGACCAGAGACAGATCCAAGGAGGCGAATCTCATTAGTTTATTTAAAATTTGTATGTTGTGTAACTAATATTTACTAAACTTTTGTCTCTAATACTCAGTCTCACTTTTACCACATCAATTTTTAGTCTCATTATTTCTTTACTGCTACATATGTCCAGGTTCGCCCTCAGATGTTCTATACAAGTGTCCCCATAGAGGACCCAAATTCATGTTTTCCTTGCAACAATAGTTAAAAGTTTCAGCATTTTCCTTCTAAGCAAAAAGGCAGGATGAAGATTAATAAAGAGTTGTAGAGGAAATGTGAAAATTAAATTAGTAGTCTACAATTTAGAGAAATATCCACAATCTAGTTTTGGAAAAATCGGCTAAATTATGGCTAATCCTAAGGATCATATAAAGTGCTTATGATCATGCCATTGAGATGACTGAATTAATTACTGTACTTTAAAATCAGTTAAGTTACTTAAACATTATGATGCCCAAAAAAAGATTCAAGGTATTATGATGCTCACAAAAAGAATCAAGGCGTAGCAGTATGAAGTGAGCAGCAATGCACTTTTAGGAACTTACATATATGCCCAAAAACTGCTGTTCATCACCAAGGTATTTACAAAAAATATTTCAGAAGAAAATCACAAACGTACATTCAATAGAATTGTCTCGTGTGTCAGTGTTTCCACCTTCAGCCCATTCTGTGCTTACTGCTGCTGTCTGTTCATTGATTGTCAATGAGTTCTCTGAAGGTCTCCTATACTCATCCACCAGTGGTTCGTGCACATTTACATCGTAACCATGACTGTATCGATAGTAGGATGAATTCTCAGGTTCAGATAGTCCAAACTTGTAAAAGCTTGAATGTGAAGGGTATGAACTCTCCTGCGTATATGACGGAATGTTATGTCTTTATCGGAATGTTGTAAATTTCTAACATTAATATTTAAAGAACAACAAAGTTTCGGATAAAATAATGAAAAACAGCTGGAGAAGCAGATCTATGTTAATAAAACAAGAAAATAAGAACAATTTCCATCAAAATAAGGCTTACATAAAATACTTAAACAGGACATAAATGACAATTTTTGCTGGCACCTGAGCATGTGATGCACCAGAAAAAATGAAGTTGACATGTTCATAGGTAAGACCTTCAAAATATTCGATAAAGCTTCCTGCTGTATTATAGGGATAGCTAATGCTATTGTAATGGACATCCATGTGTGGGTTCCAACTCATTTTGAATCCTTTCTGCCAGACAAGTAATCTGCAGTCTGCATAGTGAATTACGAGCAAATTAAGTTACAACACTCAGTGTAAAGACAATGAAGCACACGAACACAAAAAAAATAAAAATAAAATAAATAAATAAATAAAAAATCAGCACTAACTTCAAAGTATATATACAAATCTATTCTTCAATCTTAACAGATTCACCAAGGCAGATTTGTCAACAAAAGTTGAAGTGATAAACACAAGACCATCCGCCTCATATGATTCAGCTACTCCTAAAATGCAAACCTGCAAAAAAGCAAATCACACAGCCGTTGTGAGGGCAATTCCAGTAATTCCACCAATTATGTTTTTATCTTCAATTAGTAATTGCTTAAATCCATTCAGTCAAAAAGAAAGAGAAATCCAGAATGCCTAATCTAGAATTTTACATCAAGAATTACGAATTTCCAGAAATAACAACTGCAGTCAAAAAACGAGTAAAAAATTGAAAAGGCATTAATTCCAAAACTTACAAAATTTTAGCCAGCAATCGGCCATAACAATAATGTAATTATATCAAAATGAGTTTCACTGTTTCGTATAAGCTGATCAGAATAATGCAGCCTAAGATCACATAAAAGTAAAAAACAAAATATGCGAGATCTCTCGGGAAGAAACGAAGATTCAATGACGAGGATAAGAAGCAAGAGAGAAAGAGAGAGAGGAAATTTGTCCTCGCATCTGAACCTATGATTCAGCCTTAGCCAATAAAAATTCAAACAACGCAATGAGAGTGTATCCCTCAACAAACTAGAAATCCTTCAGTTCTATTTATTCTAATTTTCTTGGAAACCAAACAAAGCACAAAAAAACCGAAGGAGTAGAGTAGCTAGTTAGAGAGAAGCAGAATCACATGAAGTTGCAATCGAGGCGGAAGAATCTCGCAGCTTCGGAGATCGCAAGCGCAGAGGGAAATGTACGGATTAAAGGAAGAAAAATAAAGAGTACAGAGATGAGGAATGAAAAACGATTTAAGAAATGGAATGAGAAAGAGGAAGAGAGAGAGAGATAGAAGGATTGGATTCGAAAGGTGAAATTGAAGGAAGAGACTGACCTAGAGCTTCATCGCTTTTTGCGAGATGAGTGATAATGGCGAAATGGCTTCTTCACTCACTCTTCATTTTGTAACTCGCTCTTCTCTCTCTCTGCCTTTTACGCACTGCTCTGGAGCTGGTTTCACCTACACGCAAACTCCGTTAGATAGACCATGATCAGCTGCATCGCACCTTTTCACCAAACGTTACGCATTTTTATTTTCATTATTTTTTCTAACCCTGATAACTCGACAAAACGATTAGGTAGGTAGATGGAGCAAAACACTGTATTTCACATCTAACACTCACATATTTTAGCTAGGAAAATTATAAAAAGCATTATTAGTTAATTAAAATCAAGTTAATGTAAAAATGCATATTTTTATTTATGCAATAAAAAAGATAAAATAAAATGTAATAATGTTTTATCTTTTGAAATAAAACAAATAAAAAACGTGTTTGATATATCATTTTCAATTATCCTAATAAAGAAGTACAGTGTCGAGTGGGGTTTTTTTTATCACTCTATCACATTCTATTTTATATAAAAACGTCTCGAAAATCAAATAATACTGTTTTTATTTCTCTTTTACTCATCTAATGTAAGAGGAAAAAAAATATTTGAAGGAACGTTTCGCGTGTTTCTTGGTGTAATTTGACGTTTTAAAACAGGTAATATATAATTAGTTATTTGTTGTATGAAATAAAGTAAATTAACTGGAATCAGTGTAATTCTTGCTTGCTGAATAAGAGAGGCATCAAAGAGAAATGGATAGAAAGACGTTTCTTTTGATATTTTTTAATATTAAAGAGGTGATGAGACGCAGAGACAGGAAAAATTAGACGTGGAAAGGGTTCCACATGAAGGAGAGTACCAAATCCTTTGAGGTTGTTTGATAGGGACAACCTTAGTTGTTGGCCAATGTTTAGAAATTGAATCATGTGGAACATAAAAATGGTTGAAGAGAGGTGGCCAAACAAAACTGATCCGATTAAGTTGGTATCAGTTATGGTTAGTTAGCAATAAACCATATATTTAATATTTTAAATATTTTATATAGACGTGAAATATAATTTTTATTATTTTAAAATAATAAATGATGTAGTATTTCAAAACACAATTTATCAACATCAATAATTTTTATAAAATTATTTTCTAAAATAAAAAAAATTAATATTCATGTTTTCCATTTTTCACAAAATACATCAATTTTCCTACTCCTCCTCGTCCCCTACAAGGTGAGGCTATGGGGATGAAAATACAAGTTTAACAAGAGCAATTATCGTTTTCACTTTTTTGGAAAATGAAAGAAAAAAGGAAAAACTAGCGAACTTAACAAGAATGGAAGCTCAGAGGGAGTTAGCACGTGTTATGATACAGTTTTTCTTTTCCAGGAAGATGATCATTCTCTTCAAAGGTTCTAGAGTTAATTGAAGACTAAAATAGAAGTGATTTTCATAGTAATTTAGTTATTATTTTTAAAATAGTAATTGATTTTATGATAAATTGTGTCAAATCAAGGAGTAGTTTTTTTATTATGATCATATTCTTTTTATTATTTTTCAAGTTCTAATTATTTTAAAAAGTTAAAACAAACACATAATTAAAGCTATAAAAACTTATAATTTCAAAATTTATAATTTTAGGGAAATACATATTTGGCAATAAATTTGTGTTAACAAAATCTTAATTACTCGTGTAAATTATGATAAATTTTACTTGAAGTTTTATGTTAAACAAAAAATAGTTTAAAAGTTATATGGTAGCTCCAGAGATTATCGGAAGTTGAAAATTGTTAATTTTGAAACTTTTTTTAACTAATTTATTGAATTATAAATTGATAGCTTGAAAATTTTTAAACTCGTTTATTAAATTATAAGTATCTAATAAATGTTTCTGCTGAAATAACGGATAATTGTGAAATAAAATATAAACGGCTACGTTTAAATAGTATTTTTATATTAAATTAGTTTTATTTCTCTTTATCTAGAATTTAATTTAATTTAATTTAATTGTTTAAATTAATTAGTGAAATATATTTTGAAATATTTATAACTTATTCATTGTAGTTAATTCAACTCTTCTAATTTTTTTAGTTTAAAAAAAAATACTTTTATATTATATATTCTATTATTGATTTTCGCAATATCTTTAAATACTTTCAATCAAGTTTAAAATAAAGTAACTCACTTAAATAAATATTATATTTTCAATATTTAAACATCTTAAAATATAATCAAAAGCACTTTATTTCAAAAGATAAAAAACTTTAATAAATATTATTAGGGAAAAAGAAAATAAAAGCTAGAAACTAACGTTATAAATATAGTGACTTGGAATAATATCTCAAGATAATACCATAAATTACATAATTTATAAAACATTTCTTATAAAATTAGACAAAAAATTTAATTAATAAAAATTATAAATTAATTAAATTGTCCTGTCAAACATAACCTCACTAGAAAAGCAAGTGTTAACGCGTTGAATAATAATATGAACTGAAAGAAAATTAAAACGATACATTGTAAGATTTTTTTTAAAAAAAAAAAAAAAACACATGCTTAAAGAAGCTTAAACCTGAATTAAAATTTAAAAAAATTCCAGTTAGTGTTTAAAAATATTTTTGATATTAATTAAATTGAAAAAGAGTGTGAGGCATGTGAGGGAATCACGCTGAGAACACGCACAACATAATTGAGAAGCGAATGATACAAAAACCCGGCGTGCAAGTGAAGTGAGGAAAGAAAAAGGTATCATTATAATTATAAGCGCTTTTTGTCTCCAACGCAACGCTAAACAACTCACTACACAATACTCATCACTAAACTATAAAGATTCACACTACTTGTTCGCAATGGAGACCTCATAATACCATTTGCATAAACATCAACATTAAATAAAGTTAAAGGGCTTCACATGAATCCTCATAATATGATTATTTTGTGTTTTTCTTTAAGTAGTCAAAAAACGAAAGTTAAAAGTCCTTATTTACCATTATCGTTATAAACCCTTAATAGTTATAGAAATCACCACATGCTAACCCCATATTTAAACTCACTTAAAAAGTCAAATCACCACCCTCTAATCATGAGCTTTTCGGTATGTGATGTGTAGTTTTCACCAATCAAAGAGATTAAGGTAAAAAAACTAATTAGCCTTCGCATGTGTAATTTGACAGTAACAATACTAATGACACGTTGTGTTCTTCAATACTACATGTCGCATTCTCTAATGTAACACGCCAATGACACGTCGCCGTCAAAATAGAACAACCATTGACGATGTTGGGAGGAGAACAGTGACTAGAAACACACAAAATATTTTAAGAACTAAAAGGGACTGAAATAATTTTGTATGAACTAAAAAAATAATTTGACTAATTATTGTAATGATTGAGATTGGGGAAATTATTTGGCTTTTTGTCTTCTAAGTCTAGGATACACTAGAATTTGCGAAAGAGCTAAACATATTGAGATAAATATCATAATGTTGTATAAGAATTGAATGATAAAAGTCTCAAACTAGTTGATGCACAATTACAACATTAGTTGACTGATTTGCTATGTTAGCACTCATTAGGTCTTCGTGTTAGCACTCAATAACTTAGATGAGAAATGTAAACATTTTCCTTTCATCTTTGAGGATAAGTATTATTGTTAGTTAATCACAATTATCATTTCAGTCTTTACCTAACACACATGTATGTAAAAGGGATATTTGTAGTTACATTTAGATAATAAATAAAAACTCATTAATTTACTCTGTTGTTTCCTTTCTCATTTAGGAAAGACAAAACGAATACCTTATTTAATTCGTAAGAAAAGGAGGGGGAAATAATGATAACACCACATGTCTTCTTTATAGGGCTCTTTGTTTTCTTAAATGCGAGACGTTTTCTATATGGATCTATTAATTTATTATATAAAGAAAAATAATAATGTGGTGTTTCATTTAAGTGATGCTACGAGATTTATGTTAATTTTGAACTCTTATGTGCTAGTTTAAGTGAGGTAGTCATGAGATGTGATGAGGTTTAGTTTTTTTAGTTTTTATTATTATTTATTGACGAATTTCATTTAAAATTTCAATCTAAAAATTATTAAAAAGTTATATAAAGTATGATAATAATAATAATAATAATAATAATAATAATAACTTGATGCAGAATCTAATATGTAATTTTGGTTTCTTGCAATATCAATTGGAATTTTGCAGTATTATGCTAATAATATGTGTTAAAGTGACGTATTAATCACCATATTTGTGTCATTTATCATCATTACCATGTCGTGTTGACAAAATTTATTAAAAGATTGATAACAAACTAACTACACTAAAATTGATATATATATATATATATATATATATATATATATATATATATATATATATAAACACTTTAGTAAAAGAAAAATATAAACATAAATCATAAATAAATTAAAATAAGATAAATTATAATATATACTTATTTGTGTTAATTTATTGCTTTAATTAACTAAAGTTTATTAGACTTCTGACAAGAATATTAGGGCTTATCCAATAACAGTGATAAGGAGGATGTTGTATTTCATAAGATCAGTAGATATTATAAAATTTCATTATCTTAATTACAAGTTTTATACAAATCACATATATTTATATAATGAGTTTCACAATCTAGTAAATTTGCATTAGAAAAAGAAAAAGTGTAACCAAAAGATAAGTAAATATATTTATTAATAGATATGTAACCTTTAAATTATACAAACATATACTATCTATATACAATTTCGATATTCAATTTTTAAATTCTATTTCATTTAAAGATAATTCTTTAGGTCATTTCTATTGCAAAATTTATAATATGATGTTTTAATTTATTTTTTGTGAGTCTCATTTTATCATTTTTTTTTGTACGCTCCAATACTAGAGTGTTACAAAATTTTTATTCTAATAATATTTTTCTTCAAAAAATTTTGGAGAATAATTGATTTTAAGTAAATAAAAATATTTTTTATTCTTATAATCTCAAGTCTTATCAAGATTCTAAATCTAAATTTTATGTCATGTTTACATACTCTAATAGTATCATAAGATCCAAGTCTAAAATTAATGACACTAAATATGATTATTATTATTATTATGAAGAAATATTAGTCTTCCATATTTTATTAATCTTATTGGGTGAGCAATCCCTTGACAACTAAATTAAAATTCTTAAATTATATTCAAATTTTTTATGATCAATAATTTTAACTTGTTCCAAAAAAAATATATTCTTAAGTGGTTTGATTTAGATAAAAAGTTACAAAATATTTTCTAATGACAATTCAATTTAAAATATATGAGAGGAAAATTATCAAACATTGAAAACAAAATAAGATTTCAAATTTCACTATTTGAGATTTTAGGGAAAGAAAAGATGGTATACAAATTGAATCAAACTTTATATGGTCTTAAACAAAGAACTAAACTTTAGAATAAGAACATTAATTCATCTCTTTTGCAGAATGATTTTTCCAAGTGATCAAAGTTTGTAATAACAATTGAGGGAATTGTTTCTGTAATCACACTAAATTCTAGATTATGGTGTATAGTTTCTTAGCAAAATAAAACAAATGGATGGTGGATTTTGATTGATGTGGTAATAAATCAAATAAAAATAACATTTCTAGTTACATGTTTAAGTTTTTAGAAGCCTCAATTTTATGAGTGCTTTAATAAGCAACTAGTGGCGGCTTTATCACTATGTGAAGCAAAATACATAGTTTATTTATTGGTTGCCAAACAATATGATTGACACTGTTTTGAGAGAGTTGCATGTAAAGGTAAGGAAGCCTACACATTTATTTGTTTGTAGATAATGAATCTCTGACTAATTTAATAAAGAATTTAATTTCTTATTGGATGGACAAATATTGGGACAAAGTTTTACTCCCTTGAAGAACAAGTGAATCATGAAAAATTGGAATTGTGTACTGCTCTAAACTCATTTATAGATCAAGACTTTGAAAAACAATAGGTTTGTAAAGTTAAAGAAAACTTTGGGAAGATTGTAAGAACTTTTGGATTAAAGAGGAATATTTATTTTATAATCGATATTTATCATACATCAATTATCATAATAAAATTATGATAACGACAAAATAATTTATGGTATAATTTTTTCTTACATATAATTATCTCATTACAAAAATAGCAATATGAATTGTTATCAGTTCAACGACAAGGAGTAATAATAATATTTATCTTGACACATATAATCTTTTGTTAACTATTCATATACAAACATACAAATTTATAATTCAATAAATTTGAATAACTATCCCTTACCATAACAGGTAAATCAACCAACCACATTCACATATGTGATAATTTAGTTATGGTGATTAATTCGTAAAATAATAAAATTTCACTTACTCATCTAATTAAGAGTCAAATTGAAATTATTCAATTCATATTCTTTGTCAAATCGCATAAAAGCTTTAATATGGAATAATAACGGTAACTTTAACTTCTTCCATCTCATTCATTTCTTACTGTTCTTTCTATTTATTTTAAAATAAATTTTTAGAATATATATTTTATATATAAAAAAATTCATTCTAAAATAAGTGAGAAGTAACTGAAGAAATTAACATAATATATATATATATATATGTGTAATCAGCTCCACTGACTACTAGGCTTAACTTGATATGGGCTAACGCATCCTACACCCATTTTAACATACACCTTCATAGATTTTAAATTTTCAAATTTGCTCTTTAATTTAGGATGTTCATTTTTGGCTCTCGATTATCTAATCATAAAAATGTTCAGAATTATAAAATTTACAACGTGAAATATCAATATTTTTGTATTTGAAATATATAATTTAGAATACAAAATTTGTATTTTAGCTTATATATTCCTGAATATAAATTTACATGTGGAATTGTGTAATTTGAAAAAAAAATATTTTAAATTTCATATTAAATATTTTAAATTTCATATTAAATATTTTTTTTATTTCAAAATATATATTATAGAATACAAAATAAAGAATATATTATGGATTATGAAATTCAAAATGTATTTTTGAATTTAAATATACCTTCATGTATAATTCATAATGAATAATGCATTTGGATTGCAGAATTCAAAATACATTTTTGATCAGAAAATGCACTCTGAAATGTATAATTCAAAATGCATTTTATAAAAAGCACGACACTTATGTCTATTTACCACCCCATGGAGGTACCCTATGAAAGTGCAGAAAGCAATGGTCCCAAATATGCCTACAGTTGTTTAGTGGGCCGAGCCTTGAAGCCTATAAAATAACCTTGGGCCCTCCTAATGATAGTGGGTGGAAATAATTTCAAGCATCACCATAGTTTATATCCCTCCTTTTAAAATAGTAATATATATTTTTGTAAGATTATTTCATAATTTAAAAATTTATATTTCAGATTTTAAATCTAAAAAATGGAAATTTCAGGGTAAAATAGTAGGTACTATAGAAAGACCAATATTGTCATTTGAGATACTTTACAATTTTAAAACATTGAGATATAATGCTTTATGCTTTTAATGTTCTTGATTAGGATTAAAATTGAATTTTCAGCAGTGACGACGTGGCAATCACTGATGATGTCTTTTGTCGCACAAGTTATCCAAATAAAATTCTAACCCAAAGTATAAAAACATCTAGAAGTGACTCTTCCCACAGAATTTTCTTGTTTCTGCATAGAAATCAAACTCAATTGCTTAGTTAACGGTAATCAAATAACTTACTTAAGAGGAGCTAAATATCTATCACTTGAATAAATTATTCCTTTGAGATAACTATGTAATGATACAAAATAAATTCAATCTACCTATAAGTATAAAAAAAATCAAAGAAAAAACATTCTTGTCCGTCTAATTAATTTTTAATATAGCAATACTAATTTGAAAAATACACAGTAAAAGCTTGTTCGAGTGTTGTGAACAAGGAGACAGACATAGTAGATCAAACAGTCAACATTTTGCATGCAAGAGCATTGGAGACACAAACAAAACCTGTGTGCTTTGAGGAGCCAAGTCGACCACAGCATACAAGCCAAAGCACATGCTGCTTCAAATCCATTAAAGTATTTTTTTTTTTTTTCGAGTACATAAAATCATAAGATGTGAAACAAGATTTCACATTGACTGTGGAGTATAAATAAGTTTATATTATAATATATAAATTGGATATAATCTTTATTGTACACGTCATTTTATAAGATTAAATTAAATTTAAATTTCCTTTTAAAAATAAAGATAATAATTTTATAAAATTGAATTAAACTTAAACTTCCTTTTAAAGATAAAGATATGAGTTATTTATAATGAAATTTTATTAGAATTAATAGGTCATTGTTATCAAACTCTTTTTAAATTATTTATAAGTATTTAATCTTATATTTAAAATTTATATTTCTTTTCATGAAAAGATATGTTGTAGATCTCATACTTAGAAATAAATCAACTTATAATATATAAATAAGATATAATTTATTATAATTTTTTTATTGTAATTGTCTTTTGGTAAATTTAAAATCATGATTTAAAAGTAGGGTAGCAAGAACACAATACGGAAGAGAGCCAACAATACTTCAACTTCAATGAATAATTTGTTTCATCAATTTCCTCCCGTTAGACGTTGGTGAATATATTAGTATTTTCTAAATTAAGCAAGAAGAATTAATGATAATTATAATTTGAAAATTATAAAGTAGAAAAGAATTTTGTATAACAATTCCATTAATATATGTTTTTTATTCTATTAAATTACTAGTATAAGTATTATGAGTCGTAGTCTATCATGCTATAAATGTAATATATATATTGGTAGAGAAATATTATACCAGTAAATGGTAATTTAAAATATTAAAATATATTGTTTTTTTAAGTGACACTAAATTTAACACTTGGCACTCATCTCCCATTATTGTTTTAAAACGGAGCATCATTATGAAACACTAAATGATAAGTGCATAATTTTAATAAACCAAATAGTTTCCTTAAATTTTTTATTGAATCTGCTGAACCTTTATTTTCCCAGTGATCTCTTGTCTCCCTCAACTTTATTGGTCTTGCTTTACCAACATTGAATTAATTTCTTCACATCCTTTAACCCTTCACCTAACTCTTTCATTGTGACTATTTTGCTTGTTAAAATCTCAAACTATCTTCTGCACATCTCTACCCCTTTCCCTTTATTCTGTGCACTCAGATGTCTATAATTAATATCCCAACCCTTTCCATAGCTGATCATATACCTTTTTCTTTTCACCCCTCATCATGACCAATTCCTACAGATCCAATGACCTCAACTTTTGGTTGGACCTCAATTCACCATGTCTTCTCTCTTCTCCTTCTTCATCAACTTCTCCCATCGATCCTTCATTCTATTTTCCTTCCAATTATCATACCTACACAAGTGTCATATCTTCTACTCAGTTCCAATCCTCCCCTCCTCAGACAAAAGCCCTTCCTTTCCTTCATCTAAGACATCAAGAAGAACAATATCTTGAATCTTCATTCAGTGTCATGGAAGTGGACAAGAAAAAGAAAGAACTAAGTACATCCAAGTGCTTGGATGAAGAAGATGCTGTGGCTGTGGCTTTACACTTAGGGCTTCCAAGCACTGGTGCTTCTGCTGATTTAGCTTCAACCCTATACTCAGCAGAGGCTTCAGACAAAGAGGAAAAAATCACTGATGCTTCGGGGTTACTGTCAGATAGAATTAACAGAGGCCAATATTGGATCCCTACTTCTGCTCAGATTCTGATTGGCCCAACACAGTTCGCATGCCCTCTTTGTTTCAAGACGTTCAACAGATACAGCAACATGCAGGTTTGTCACCTTTGGTCATTTTGATGATCAATTCCCTTATCGAGGAGAATAATAAAATAATCAAAAACGGTATAATTAACGGTGAATAGAGTTATAGAAAGAAAGAGAATATCTTTCCTTTTCCCAGCTTTTTCCGGTTTTTCATACTCTCCTATACCCCTACTTTCACAGATCTCGTTTTCAGAAAAGTTGCCCCAAAAGAATGAACTCTTCTTAAATTCTATGTATAGTATATGACTTCAAGTTTGCACCTGAAATATTCGTCAAAGGAGGAAAATTTATCCGAGAGTGTGTGCATTATAATTTAGGGTTTTCCCGGTTAACTTATTACATTTCTTTTCCTTTATTTGAGCTCCAAACTACTCGATCTATCACCCTTTCTCTGTTAAGAAGATAAAAATGAGATCTCTCACTTCTTCTGGGAAGATAAGTATCCAATATATGGTTCATTATAACCCTTTTTGCACCCACAAGTTTTTTTTTTCTCTCTCTCTAGGTTAATTTTTTTACGAATATATAAATTATGGGAGTACTTGTTACCCAACCCTTTTACAATCAAAATAGTTTATCAGGTGTAATTAGTTTATACCAAAAAAACAAAAAACACACCGACAAGGGAGACATAAATTGAAACGACATCAATTGAGTATCACAAAAATGAATATAAATATAATTAACAGTACAAATATTCTCTTGCTGGGCTCCCGAACTTTTTCTTTAACAGGATGCCCTACACTGGCTCCTATTTCTTTAATCACAGAGAGCGTGGTTGATGAACAAGTCTTAGAACTTGTTCAAAAGGAAGCAGTTCCTAGTTAGCATGTTTGGGTGTTAAGATTTGTAAAGAGAGAGAAGAGCGTACAATTTTTTTTTTTTTTATAAATATTTCTCAAATTTAATGTTTTCTAAATAAAAGAAATTAAATTATAAAAATGAACTTTAAACTTAACATGTACAAGCCTCCTTTCTCCTTCAAATTCCTACTGAAAGACCTGGCCGACATATGGTAAAGTAATTCAAATTCAAATTCTAAATTTTACATAACTACACGAAAGAAATTAAAGACCTAGTTTCATAATATATTCTTCATTTCCTTTCAAATCTAATTTCTATTTGTTGTTATTACATGATAATACTATTGGTGCAAAAATATTCAGATGCATATGTGGGGGCATGGATCTCAATATAGAAAGGGACCAGAATCTCTGAGGGGAACACAACCAACAGCTATGCTAAGGCTCCCATGCTATTGCTGTGCTCCAGGATGCAAGAACAACATCGACCATCCGAGAGCAAAACCACTCAAAGACTTCAGAACCCTTCAAACACATTACAAAAGAAAGCATGGGACAAAGCCTTTCGTGTGCAGAAAATGTTGCAAAACATTTGCTGTGAGGGGTGATTGGAGAACTCATGAGAAGAACTGTGGGAAACGCTGGTATTGCTCTTGTGGGTCTGATTTCAAGCACAAAAGATCTCTTAAAGATCATATCAAGGCATTTGGATATGGACACACGGCTCATGGAAATGACTGCATGAACCTTGACCAAGATGATGACCAAGCAGGCTCTGAAATTGAATAAGAAAATTAATGCAACTATTCCAGTTTATACAGTGTCAATCTATGTAACTATTGACGGTTTCTCATATCTCATCACCTTTATTAATTCTCTCACTGCGTCTTGGTGTTTCGTATCAGATCGTAACAAATGCTCCTGTTGTGCCATTTTTATTTTTTTTTTTTTTGTTTTGGTTTAAATTTCTATCTCTCTGTAAACATAAACGAGAAGTAATTTGTATTACATGATTCAATTTCCGTCTTCTGCCAGGATTGTACGGTCATTGGTTTAACTAATACCAGACAGAATGTTCATTTAAGACAGGCGTACGAGGAGATTTTTCCAAGTTCCAACACATGTTCTAATCTCGTCATTCCTTTCCAATTAACCTTAATTAGAGTTATAACTTTCAAACTTACCTTCACAAATAGATAAATGTACACTCCAAAATGGGATAGAAGATAAAAAAAAACGACAAATATGAAAAGTACATGATACAATGAAAAGCAAAAAAGAGACAAAAGAAAATTAAATCAAAAAAGATGATGGAAGAAAAAGTAAGTACATACAAAAAAAAGTTAAGAGAAACCTCTTCTAAATTATACCTGAAGAGGGAACGAGAGATACAATATAAAAATGTAAAACATAACAAGTGACATATTAAAGATAAAAATACAAGTATAAAATGTGAAAAAAAAGGATGTTAGTGAAGTGTTTTATAAAGAAATGCATCCATTTATTTTTATTTTCTAAACATTGAGGAAAATGTTTTTTCCATTAGGGATACTTGATATTTTCATTAAATTAATATAAAAAAGGTAAAAGGAAATGTATAAAAAAAATATACATCTTTTGTAATAGCACGCTAATAACTACCATATCATAAGGCAGTTCATACGTAGTTCCAGCAACAAAAGTAAGTAGTGTAAATGGCGACCCAGTGAAAAAAGATTAGTGTGAGGTGACGGATATTGATGAATCCATACCCTTTCCCTCTTCCACTCGTGCAAATTGCTGAGAGACTCCAATCATACTTACAAAACTTCTTATTATACATCCACGTCATATAGTTTTATACCTAAGTGCATGCAACGCTACCTTTTACCAGTAACATTAATTTTATCTAATGTAACAAGTTTGATTTATTGAAATAGAAACCCAAAAACAGGTGAAATTAGTGAGAGGTGAGAATTAATATATATGATGATATATAGTATAATAATATGTTGGAAGGGCAAATTTAGGTTGGGGAAAGCTTTAGAACCTGTGATGGTGCAGCTTTATGACTCGCATGATGCTGCTATCCCACTTTTGTTGTGTCCTTCATGATGGACAGATCAAATACTATGTTTAGACTGAGCCTAATGATTTCCACCAAGGGTTCTTAATCACACACTACCATTAAAAAAGTTCATTAGTGTAATGATAAGATTCGTAGCAGAAGGCTCCAAATTCGTATCTAAAATGAAGGTTGGGGAATGCGGTGTAGCTGAAGTCCACAGAGAAAGACAACCAGAGGTGCTTGAAATGTCATTTCAAAGTACCACACATGCAGAGTTTGAATCATAGCGTAACTTCACTCTCTTCAGTCCATTCCCCTCAGCCAACAAAATCGGGACTCCACGTTCGCTGTCCCCACTTCTTCTGCTTTATTTATATATTTTTTTAGGGTAAAGTTTCTTTGAACCTTTTCCCCCTGGGCTTGAACATGTTAAATAATGGCAGTGTGTGACTGTTAACAGGGTTTCTTTCTATAGCGCCACTATACTTGTAGATTTAACGTAACAGTAAAACAGGTGATGAAAACGATGGCTAATTATGTGATTCTTTGCTTGGTATCAATGGAATCCAGTGTAACGTCAATCTGTCACAACATCCCCAACCTGTCAACGAGAGATGTGATGGAACATTGTAGACTTTAATAACAGGTTTTTTTTTTTTTTTTTCTTCTTCTTTTCTCTTTTCTTCCAACTTTTCTATGAATTTGGATGGATATGCGCATGAAATAATAAACTACACACTCCACACTCCTCATACCTAATGCTCATAATCATGCGTCTGCGGTTACACGTTTGGATTTGCCTCACTTTTTTCCCTCCTCTTTCTCTATTGGAAAAGCCAACTCAAATTAGAGAGAGACTCAAGAAGTTTAGAAAAAATATTAATAAAATTTGTAACAACATAAATATTCAAACATTGCACAAACACCTTCAGTTTTTAAAAGTATAATTACCTAACTCACCTGGTCACTCATTTGAACCACAATCAATTGAGTTGATGTGGACAAATTCGGATGATATATATATATATATATATATATATATATATATATATATATATATATATATATATATATATATATATATATATATATATATATATATAGTTAATATATAAAAACACAAACTATATAATAAAAAAAGCAATATCTTAA
>Ga0099825_1001948_pt1 | contig 26969 bp, 13 predicted proteins | sample SiratroredBW_FD_76838 | JGI IMG/M metagenome (GOLD analysis project Ga0099825, IMG submission 76838) | Root nodule microbial communities of legume samples collected from California, USA - Siratro red BW | ecosystem: Host-associated > Plants > Roots > Nodule | place: USA: California | collected...
ATCTATAAAACTAAATAAAACTTACACAAAAAGTAATAATATTATTTTTTATTTATATATTACAGACATATATAAAAACACATAAACAAATACATATATATATATATATATATATATATATATATATATATATATATATATATGAGGATGAGGATTTTTTATGGCTTTAATATATAAGTTGTGTTATATTACAATTATAAATTAATATGTCTAAAAATAAATAAGTAACATATAAAATATATTTAAGAAACCAAATTTACAGTGTAAAAATAAGTAAAATTGATATATTTATGTAATGTTTTATATAATATGATGGTCTATTAATAAATTTTAACTTAAAAAAATTATAAAATTAGATAAGATTATATAAATCAAACTGTTCTTAGTATATATATTTAATTTGATAAAATCAGCTATCATGATAGAGGTTATAATACTCTCATAATATGGTGAGTGCAAAGCCGACACCATTGACAATGGCTAATAAAGAATCGACCCATTTCTTACATCATATGCCATTGATTTAAACCTGGAGACTGTATACACGCGCGGGAATTGTCGCGTGACCCAGATGAAAATTCAGATCATGCAGGCATTTCAAAATAGAGCCGTTGATGAGGAGATCGTAGGGTCCAGATTAACCCTATTTGAATCAGCGGCTGATATTGTTTCACGTCTCTCCAAGTGTGTCGTACAGCGAATATAAAAAAGCAAGTATTGAACACCCAAAAAACTTAAAACATTGGCGTCTCTGCTTTTTCCCACACTCTGCTAGGGTTTCAGAGTCGCCGCGCTCCTTCCCTCACTCTCTTCTTTCAACTCGTCCCAACTCATTCACCTCGCTCTCCATCGCCGATTCAACTCGCCAACTCGTTTTAGGTCAGTTCTTCCTTCCTCCATTTTTTCTTACTTGCTTATCCCCAATTAGAACTTTCTGTTTCTTTACATCTCTGCTGATCCGAGACCATGGTTTACTTGTGTTTTCACTTAGTTGCGCATATTTAGGTTTTCCTTTGTTTTGCTTATTTTAGCAATCAGAACCAGTTCTTTAACTTTCTTTGTTAGTATTGTTGTCTGTGTGGACTTTATTTGAACTGATTTTTATTTGAATCGGGATTCTTGATGCACTGTTTAGTTTCACTGTTGGAGAAATGTGGGAAATGGATGTGAAGTGATTTTTTTTGCATTTTCGATCTGTTAGTGACTCCTGTAAATGGTAGTTTAACGTGTTAAGGTTTGTTTTCTGAACTATAAATGTATGTGAATCATGTTTTGTTTTCCATTTTCAAAGATTGAGGTTTAGGTTTGTTGCATCTTACTAAAGTTATTTCTTGTTGTTTACATTATTGTTGCTGTGTTCCCTTTATGTGGTGAGATAGGGATTATGAGAGGGTTAGGTCAATTTCTTATCGGCAGAGAACATGACTATATAAGTTTGGATTGATTATGCTTTAGGAGTGTAGTTTTGTCTGCATTATGGTCACATGCTTATAGCCAAAACTCATTAATGGTCATCGTTCTTAAATTTTGATGCACACTGTTGTTCTCTGATGAAAATACTGTACTTTAAAACATTTTTTTTTTTCAGATGGTTGTATTCATCTTTTCTATCGATACTGTACTCTCTTTATTATTCTTTTTGCATTTGTTCTGTGCTACACCCTCTGCTATAATTTGCCGTTTTTTCTTTGTTGGTTTTGTATTTTGTTATCTGGTCAGGTTATATTTTTGATCCCTCAGAGTTTTGGTGGACAATTTTTTAATATTTTAAATCCTTTATTTATGTTTTATCTTCAGATGGCCATGGAGGTTACTCAGATCCTTTTAAATGCGCAAGCTGTGGATGGCGCATTAAGGAAACAAGCAGAGGAAAACTTGAAACAGTTTCAGGAACAAAACCTTCCAAGTTTCTTGTTTTCTCTTGCTGGGGAATTGGCAAATGATGAGAAACCTTCTGAGAGTCGGAAGCTAGCAGGTTTAATTCTCAAGAATGCACTGGACGCCAAAGAGCAGCACAGGAAAATAGAATTTGTGCAAAGATGGTTGGCATTGGACCCAACTTTGAAAGCACAGATTAAGGCATTCTTGTTGAGGACACTTTCTTCTCCTTCTCTTGATGCTCGATCAACTGCATCACAAGTTATTGCTAAGGTTGCCGGCATTGAGCTGCCTCATAAACAGTGGCCGGAATTGATAGGATCCCTTTTGTCTAATGTTCACCAGCTTCCTGCTCCTACAAGACAAGCAACTCTTGAGACCCTTGGGTACATTTGTGAAGAAGTTTCCCCTGATGTAGTAGACCAGGAACATGTAAATAAGATACTCACTGCAGTTGTTCAGGGAATGAATGCAACTGAAGAAAACAATGATGTCAGGCTTGCTGCCATAAAAGCATTGTATAATGCTTTGGGTTTTGCTCAGGCAAATTTTTCTAATGACATGGAGCGGGATTACATCATGAGAATTGTTTGCGAGGCCACCCAATCACCTGAGTTGAAGATTAGACGAGCAGCGTTTGAGTGCTTGGTAGCCATTTCTTCAACATACTATGAGAAGTTGGCTCATTACATCCAAGATATCTTCAATATCACTGCCAAGGCTGTTAAGGAAGATGAAGAGCCAGTTGCACTTCAGGCAATTGAGTTTTGGAGTTCAATATGTGATGAAGAAATTGACATATTAGAAGAATATGGAGGTGATTTCAGTGGGGATTCAGATGTTCCCTGTTTTTATTTTATTAAACAGGCACTTTCATTTTTGGTCCCCATGTTATTGGAGACACTTCTGAAGCAAGAAGAAGATCAGGATCAGGATGAAGGAGCGTGGAACATTGCTATGGCTGGAGGTACGTGTCTGGGATTAGTTGCACGGACAGTGGGTGATGATATTGTAGCTTTGGTCATGCCGTTTATTGAAGAGAATATAACCAAACCAGATTGGAGGCAAAGGGAAGCTGCAACTTATGCCTTTGGTTCTATTTTAGAAGGTCCTTCCCCTGATAAACTTGTGCCACTGGTGAATATGGCTTTGAATTTCATGCTCTCTGCATTGATGAAAGATCCAAATAATCATGTGAAAGACACAACTGCATGGACTCTTGGACGGATGTTTGAATTTTTGCATGGATCAGCTCTGGATACTCCCATTATCACTCCGGCTAACTGCCAACAGATCATTACGGTGCTGGTTCAGAGTATGAAAGATGTTCCAAATGTTGCCGAGAAGGCTTGTGGTGCTCTTTATTTTCTTGCCCAAGGCTATGAGGATGCTGGATCTTCATCCTCTCCGTTGACCCCTTTCTTTCAAGAAATTGTTCAAGCTCTCCTCAACGTAACTCACAGAGAGGATGCTGGAGAATCTCGCCTTAGAACAGCAGCCTATGAAGCCTTAAATGAAGTGGTGAGGTGTTCTAATGATGAAACAGCTCCCATGGTAGTACAGCTTGTTCCTGTCATCATGTTGGAGCTCCATCAGACTCTTGAGAATCAGAAGGTGTCATCCGACGAGAGGCAGAATGAATTACAAGGACTTCTGTGCGGTTGCTTGCAGGTTATCATACAGAAGTTGGGATCTTCAGAGCCAACGAAATATCATTTCATGCAGTATGCTGACCAAATAATGGGTTTGTTTTTGAGAGTTTTTGCTTCACGAAGTGCAACAGCTCACGAGGAGGCCATGCTTGCCATTGGAGCTTTGGCCTATGCAACTGGAGCTGATTTTGCAAAATACATGACAGAATTTTACAAGTACTTGGAGATGGGTCTCCAAAATTATGAGGACTACCAGGTTTGTGCTATCACAGTGGGTGTGGTTGGTGATGTATGCAGAGCCTTGGAGGAGAAAATACTGCCTTATTGTGATGGAATAATGACCCAACTTCTTAAGGATTTGTCCAGCAATCAGTTGCATAGGTCTGTCAAGCCTCCTATCTTTTCGTGTTTTGGAGACATTGCCTTGGCAATTGGAGAAAATTTTGAGAAGTACCTGTTATATGCAATGCCTATGCTTCAGAGTGCTGCAGAACTCTCTGCTCATACAGTTGGTGCTGATGACGATATGACAGAATACACAAATTCTTTGAGAAATGGAATCCTAGAGGCATACTCAGGGATCTTCCAAGGGTTTAAAGGTTCCCCAAAGACCCAGCTTTTGATGCCTTATGCTCCCCATGTGCTGCAATTCCTGGATAGCTTGTACATGGAGAAGGACATGTGAGTAAATTTCTGTATATTCTGTTCCTGTCCAATTGTGAATTTTGTATCTTCAATTTTATGTATTGTTATTTATTTATTGGATTTTGTCTCTTCAGGGATGATGTTGTGACGAAGACAGCAATTGGTGTGCTTGGAGATTTAGCTGATACCTTGGGTAGTAATGCTGGTCACTTGATTCAGCAGTCTGTGTCCAGCAAAGACTTCCTCAAAGAGTGTTTATCATCTGATGATCATTTGATCAAGGAATCTGCTGAATGGGCCAAGTTGGCAATTAGTCGAGCAATTTCATTTTGAGGAAGTTGCTAAGGCTTTCTAGTTCTTCTTGCATACATCTGCATTTGTTGCGTGGGGGTCTCAACTGCATACCATGAGTCGGGTCATCACCATTTTTGGGCACAGGTGTTCGGTCCTATGGCTGTCTGCATTATTACATGTCAGCAACATGGAGTCTGCGTTTTCATTTTTATTTTTTTAAATTTGTTGTTCTGCATTGCTATGGAGGAAGTCGGTGGGTGATGACCAGTCTTTTTCTGCTACCTTGGCAGAGAAGACGCGGTTTTTACGTACAGGAGGAGAAACAGGTCGAAATGGGGGAGGAGCAGGAAAAGAGATAGTCTTCCAATACCGTGAATATTGGAGTTGCATGAGTTATTCAATGTTTTGGAGTCTCTGGTGGTCTAGATATTATGTCCTTTACTTTTTATCTTTTCCTTTTATTGGCTGTAGAGTTTAAACAATCATCTTAGTCCATCCATGTGTTTGGGATAGGTAATGCAACATATTTTAGCGGTTCCCTGAAATTATTCAAATAATTTTTTCACCCGCGTCAAAGTTTTGATTCCTGAGTTCATTACATTTCATCTGCGAATTTATATGATTAACTCGCCGTATGGCCTCTACGAGTAAACCTGTCACCTCTTATTAACAAATTTTATTGTGTAGGAGTAAATGTCCTTATTGTAAAGGCCTAAATCTTTTATTGGCGAGTATTCACTCTGACGAGGTCGTTTTAATGGTCATACTTGATTTAAATGTCGTATACAAGCAAATTGTTAAGTGTGTTCATAGGGTTCTATCAAGTTGGTTCAGACGTGCAATTTGAAGCTGATTCGGTATTGTCTGAAGATAGGCAGATGTCATACTTTAGTGTCTTGGGATGTTGCGGAATGAGTGTATAGTTTGAGAATGTGATAAATTAATTGTTCTTATAATACTTGTTTTAATTGTAATTAGATGATATTTGATTAGCCGTTGGTATAGGCATTCTTGTATCGTCTTTTCAATGAAATTAAAATTTTATTTAATATCTGATTTGTGATAGCTTTATTCAATAAAAAAAGTAGGAACAGTTGTTGGGGAAGACCTGAAATTCTGACGCCCACTGGCAACATCAACCAACATTTCAATCATTAAGCCTAATTGTTTGAATCTTCTAAGGAAAATCAAAGTAAAAGGGATATTTTACTTGGATCGATTTACAAGAATCATGTTTGATAATCAAATTTTCATGAATATACAATTTGAAATGTTAAATTTGCTGGGTATACTTCACCAAAAAAATTAGGTGTTCCAGTGACAAAAACTTGATTTTTTTAAAAATGTAATTTTGTAAAGCAAATAAATATAAGCTAATAGTTATACTCGTAAACAAACAGACAGATATTAAAAAAAAATAAGCCTCTACACGTAACTTACTATTATTAAGCTTTGGGTATCTTTTTCTCCGACGCAAATCCTTATCTCAAGAAAAAAAAAATAGTGGTGTATTATTTTGTAGTACACTGTTTTCTAAAATAAAATCAATGATTGAGTCTTGATTCAAAATTGCTACTTATTACATGCATATGACATGGCCTATTTATTTCTTGTACAGAATCACAGTAAACAAATTTCCTAAACATTTTAAGGATGTATTGATTGTATTGGTTCTATAAAAGATACACGTGTTAAATACTAATATTATATATAATGTAATTTAATTTATTTTTTTAAAAATATATTTTTTATATTTTATACTTGTTAGATAAATTTCCCTTTGGCTGCTGTATTACTTGATTAATAAACTAATAATTAAACTTTAAAATAACATGAATGTAACCTTTCTGGGGAGAAGGGACAGTATATAGGTTTAAAGAATACTTAATGTTACATATTTAAAAATTTTAAAGACTAATTTATTTAAAATAGGATAAACTAAAATCTAAATTAGCTATAATTATAAGAATTAAAAACTCATCTGTCCCTATTATTATTTTTACATACTTTTAATCTCTATCATTTTTATTGCACACAATAACTTGATAGAAAAATATATTAATTCTATATGTACATTTCTGTTTACAATTTTTATTATCTTTTAAGAGTTTCACTAAAAACATATTTGGATAACAGTTATTTACTTTTACTTTTTGTATCTTTGCTTAATTGTATATTTCAATGATTTTATATGGTGCATTAAAGGTTTTGTCAATATACAAATGAAAAGGATAATACATGAGTGTTTTTTTTTTCTTATAATAAAACTTCAACGATATTATGATATATATATATATATATATATATATATATATATATATATATATTATAATGGTGAAAATTCTAACAAAACAATCTACAACTGGAAGTAAACTGAACAGTAAACTAATTAACTATTTTAGGAATATGTTTGGTTGCGTAACGGTTGACAAAGAACATAGAAAAATGGATGTGATGAAAATTGGCAACTACTAAAAAAAATGAAAAAATTAAAATATGACTGACACACGTCAATTAAATAAAAAAATTTAAGTAAAAAAATACGTCAAGACCCAATAATTTAAAACAATTTTTGAAGATATAATACCATTTGTCAAGAAAGTTTAATGAAGAAAAAGAAGAAAAGGCAATTTTGAAAATGAAAAAGTGAAAAAATGACATATAAACTCTCCTCCACATCCTGGTTGTAGAAGAGTGGAGTGTAGTATGCATTCCTCACCTCATCACTGTGTTCCCTCTCTTCTCTATGTGACTCACTCTCACAACACCACACTCTCACTTTCTCCCAAACCCTAACTCTTCAATTCCCAATCAATGGCCATCCTCTCTCAATCCACTGCCAGTTTCTCCCCTTCCTTCCTCTCCACGCGCTCCGATTTCACTAACCGCACTCGCTTCCCCTGCCGTGTCACCTTCCGCCCACGCTTCACCGTTTCCTCATGCTTCAACTCCTCTAAGTCCCCCGGCGCCGGCGGCTTCCTCTCGCCGGACAACGGCGGTGACGTCTCCTACGAGCTGCACCACGACTTCTCGCCGCAGCGCCGTCGAAGCGGCTCGCCGGTGTTCGTCACGCTGCCGGTGAATTCCGTCAGCCGGGAGGGCGGCCGACTCTTGAGGCCCAAGGCGATGATGTTTTCCCTCAAGGCGCTCGCCACGGCCGGCGTCGAAGGCGTCGTGGTCGAGATTTGGTGGGGCTTGGTTGAGAAGAACAAACCTAGGGTTTACGATTGGAGAGGGTACGAGGAACTTGTGGCGATGGCGTGCAAGTGTGGCCTCAAGGTTCGAGCGATTCTCGCCTTTCATCAGCATGGCGCAGGACCTGATGATCCCAACTGGTATGTGGAGATTGGATCCCCACGTTAGCCATAAAATGACAAAAACAGTGTATACAACCTGAGGATAATTTATATTTATAAGTTAGCTTTTGTTACCGACTTAGTTTTACACTCAAATACTAACATGATATCTGAATATATGGATGTTGTTGTTTTGACTGATTCTTAGATGATGTCAAAACATGTTGCTGGACTTATCGGATCACCTATACTTATCTAGTGCTACAAACTTCAAGCTCAAAATGTCTAGTCCTGTGAGGGTGTGTGTGAGAACTTTCACTTGAGTCAGTGTCCAAGTACAAATTCTAAGAGTAATTTCTTTTTCTTATAATGTGGTTTAATAGCATGTGAAAATAATAATTATGTTTATGTAATTTTTTTATTCAATACTGTATTGATATTTGACCTGGGTTTTGCGTTGATCTAAGTAGATATTTTGAATTATTATTACTATTTTTGTAGGTAGGAATTGTTTCCTAGTCATGAGCCTCATACTCTGGAAGTTTGTCCCCCTTGTGTAGGATACCGCTTCCTCTGTGGGTGCTTGATGAGATACAGAAAGATGTAGAGTTAGCATATTGTGACCGGTTTGGAAGAAGAAATATTGAATATATTTCCCTTGGATGTGATATTCTTCCTGTGCTGTGTGGGCGTTCTCCAATTCAAGTGTATGCTGATTTTATGAGGGATTTTAGGGACACTTTCAGGTCTTTGCTTGGTGTTATCATTACAGTAAGGTTCTATGGTGATTTGGTTTGTTACAATCCAACCAGGGTTCAAATTCCAGTTATTGTTTTAATTATTTGTGTCATTCTGATCGGTTTTGCAGGGTGTACAGATTGGCATGGGCCCTGGTGGTGAACTAAGATATCCTTCATTCTCTTTAGAAGAGCCAAACTTGGCATGGTCTGGTGAACTTGGAGAATTTCAATGTTATGATAAGGTAGGTAGAAGATTCAGATCTGGGCTGTAGTTTGTGTAGTGTTATTGTTGCTCTGTATCATGAGAGATTTAAGTGGGGTTAGTATTGTGTTTAACTTTTGTTTTGTCTTGCTTGCCACCTGTCAGTATATGCTTGCTTCTCTGAATGCCTCTGCAAGAAATATTGGAATGCGTGAATGGGGAAATGGTGGTCCATTTGGTACTGGAAGTTTGATGCAAGATCCTGAGCATACTGCTTTTTTTAAAAATGATGGTGGTACTTGGGACACACCATATGGTAAATTTTTCCTTGAATGGTACTCAGACATGTTGCTGCTGCATGGGGAAAGGATTTGTAGAGAAGCTGAAACTATATTTAGGGGTACAGAGGTCCATGTATCAGCAAAGTTGGCTGCCATTCACTGGCACTATGTCACACAATCCCATCCGTCAGAGTTAACAGCTGGCTATTATAATACTTTTAACCGGGATGGGTACTTACCCATTGCCCGCATGTTTAGTAAGTATGGATTCTCGATGTGCTGCTCTTGTTTTGAAATGCAAGATGCAGAAATGCAGAAGATCAATCCAGATGGTAGCCCTGAAGGTTTTCTTAGGCAGCTTTTGTTGGCTGCTAGACTGTGTGACCTATCACTTGAAGGTCAAAATTTTTCAACTAATTTGGATGATGGTGCATTCACCCAGGTGCTGAAGATGTCAAAATTTTACTCAAATGGGATAGAGAAGCGACCTTTCTCATTCAACTTTGTAAGAATGGACAAAAGATTGTTTGAATCCCGAAATTGGGATCGGTTTACTCGTTTTGTAAGACAAATGTCTAATGGAAATATCTTTCGAGCCAGATTATATTCTGTTGGTGACATACGGTTTAAGGCCGCACCAGTGATGGCAGATGCGAGATTGTTGTACCACCTATATCAGTACTCTTGAAACCAGTCTTGACCTTTGTTCTTTAGGCCTATTTAATATCACTGCCATCATTGCAAGAAAATCTGATGACCTCTGGTCTAATGTTGTGAAATGTGTAGTAACTGCTGATTCTTCAAATGATTCTTTTATTGCTTTTCGGCAAGAAGTTACTTCCCCTAAGGTAAACACATTACATTGCCTTCCAGGTTTTTTTTAGATGGGTGGCATGTTATACACTTACCTGTATTTCAAGTAGACAGATATAATTTAAAACTAGTTCCTGCTGAAATTTTGACAGCCTTTTCTTTCTAATTTTCTGTTTTGTTGAGAACTCATGGTATGCGGGTTTTATATAGCTGTGGTATGCATCTCAATATCAATTTGACTGATCTCCTTTGAAACTTGTGCACATTGACCCTCAGTCTTGTTACAATGGCGATGGTAAATAGTCATTGATTTCTGTAAATTGTATTTTCTCTGAAAAATGTCAGTGCGTGTTTAATGCACGAAGAGCGGCAACATGATTAGAATTTTGGATTCTATTGCTGGGGTATGCCCTGAGAGGGTCTATGACACTTCTTGGCTTTTCCCTTGTCATAACTAGGGGTTTGTCCATTTAATGAATACGATGCGGTACCAACTCATCGAACTTCTGGCTTATATTTAATTTTTGTATTTTTTATATACTTTTAAAATCATATTGTATAGCAAGTATTATATATTATACAGTCTTTCAATTTTCAAGAAAATAAATTGCATAATGCGACAAATTTGTCAAGAAGCTGTGAACCACTTGGGATCTTCTGGTTAGTTTAGGATAAATGATGTAAACTGAAACTGCACTCCTACCAGGCCTAGAGCTATTGTAAACATAAACTAGCCCAGATCATGAAATTATAAAATAACAGGATCTTATGAGTGCTGAATTTTGTAGTCAATGTCTTATATTAGTTTATGCTATATTATTCTATGCATTCGATAAAGCTATTACTAACACAAATTTATTTTTTACAAAGATCAAGCTGTATTATCCTTTAACCAAAGTGCAAGAATGATCTTAATAAAATCTCAACTGTATATTTGATTTTTATTTTTTTACTTTAATTTTAGTCTACGGTTAATGTGTTATGTAAATGTTAATAGATGATTTAACAATAGGTTTATTCTATATTAATTTAATAAATATATTATTATTATTATTATTATTATTATTATTTTATTAATAATTAAACAATATATCAATAGTGAATAAAAAATACTTTGTTTTAGAAAATTAAAGATCATCTTCAATTTTTAAATTTTTATAAAATAAAAAATTTTACGTCCACGAAACTAATTATGAGATTCTCTTTAACAATATTCTTAGTCTAGCATTTGTGAGACGAATCCATGGGGTTTATTCTCTTGTATTTTATGGTCTTATATATGTCTCAATTATATTAATTATTTGTTGCTGTATAATTATTTTTTTATGTAGTAGTTTTGTATATTATTTTTTAAGTCACATTTATGTTACATTATTATTTATATTGTTATCACCTTTTTTTCATATTGTCCCATTAAATCGGGACATTCTTATAAACAATGATAAGAAGAAAAAGTACCAAATGGGCTCAAGGATCCCACGTTTGAAGCAGTGTACAATTTCCTTTCCGGTATACATCTAATAATGTTGGTGTATTTAATAATTTAATTTGTTAATTTCCTATATACTTACAAAGCTTGTTCAATTGACAAAAATTTAATAACTATTTCTTATAAAAAGATAATAACTATTTTTTAAAACAGTTTTTATAAAATAATCATTGTAAAATATTATTAAATATTGTTTGGGTTTTCTTGCCAAATTGAGATTAAGTTTTTCTTTTTTTAGGTAGGCTTTTTACTTCCTGTACCTCTATATTTACTACCTCCACCTCTATAATTTTGCTTCCTTGCCAGAACACACATTCTCGAAGACATTATTGGAAAAGTATTGTGTCTAGATTTGAGTATCCAGAACATTAGTTGTGATTTCTGGAAAGCAGATTTCAGAATAGTGATATTAGTATTGCAGAATGTATTCTGGAAAACTTCTGTAACAACCTTTCCGAAATACATGTTTCACATGTCAATCCACAAAACATATTTTGTAAAAAGGAAAATTGAAGTTCTGGAAATCCTTGCAAAAGACGTGAATCCTGGTGGTAGTATGTCTTGTTTCGTTTTTATTTTTAACTTAAATTCCTGTATTCTTTTACTAAAATTACAGTACCTCAAAATAGACACATTAACGAGTTTTTTACATGGCCAACGAGGCTACAAACTCAGATTGGATATGATAAAAGACAAAGTTAAGCTTAAACTAAATTTGGATTATTGTTTTCATGTTGATATTGACCATACTTGGGGCGTATATCCATATAAAACCTTTTTAACCAATTTAAAAAGATTTATTAAATTAATTTTAAACTTATCAATGATATGCCACTATTTTAAAATTACGTTTATTTTAATCTTTTTAAGTAATTCAATCTAATTAATTTAGTTAGATATTTTTTTATTTAGCAATTCAACTTAATCTAATAAAAAATGTTTTACATTAGGAGTTTAGTCAAAATAATTAAAAAAATTACTTCAATATCAATATTTTAATGTTTTTTAAATTTTTTTTATAAAGTAATGATTCTTCAATAAGAATTTCAAACAAAATTCAACCATCCGTATAGTGGAATGCGTTGCATGTGTTCTCAAAATCCCATGGATATTGTTGATCCATCAATACTGAATTGGATTTTCAACAACCCTAATTCAACTCAGTAATCATGTTCCCTTTGAAACCAAAACACCCTCATTTTCTTATGATATTGCATATCTCTGCATGAAAGGAAAAAAAAAGAAGCATTATTCGTGGTAGGTTTCAGCCACAGAGGGAATTGTCACATACATAGTCAACTTTTTTTTTTTTTTTTCTTGGACGGTCTATTTAGATATATTGATATCTCCAATTCCAATAGTAGCCGTTGAGTTATGTGTCTGTGGGTACTATTTGGTGCGTGACACCTCATTTGGACCTTGAAATCATTCATCACGTTGACTCTAGCAGAACTAGCTACAATGAAACGCAACGTGGGGGTATATTTTCTACAAATTAATAAGCTTGTTAATTTTATCATTCCTTTTATTTTTTCTCATGCAGCATGATTAGTTTGTAAAATGGATGGTTTGCATCTGTGATTGGACCAGAATTTTCTGATCAAATATTCTATTTAACTTTTAAAAAATGATTCAAGTAAATAGTATTCTACACAGTTACAAGTTAAAATAAAAAGTTACACACTCATAAATTTTAGAGCTAAAGTGAAGGTTTTGTTGATTTTGTTTTCTTCCTTGAAAGCTCTCTGCTGAGTGATAAGAAGCCAACTTGTTAAAAATATAAGTCTTGTGGGGAAAGAACTCATAATGGCACCACTCAGAAGGAAAAAGCTAGCATGAAAATTACACATCATAATAGTGCATAAGTTGACAATCTTCAATGAGATTACTTATTATCCGTAACAAAAATTTAGATTGGACAAGATTGCTTTTTAATCTATGCTTATTGAGTACACAATACAAGGGTCAAATATAAGCCAAGAAAAGCCAAGCAGAGCTACCTAGTGCAACACACATGTCAAGTGCTAATTTATGAGTTACTTTTGGTAAGACTGACTCTTTTATTACTTTTATTAGGTCTCAATACACTTGTTTATTTTAAGGTCAAAGCCAATTTCCATAATAATAAACTTTAAAAAATAATTTTGAGTAACTAATAGATAAGCATTTTGGCTACCCTACAAAACTAGTTATTGAAAAGGAAAAAAGTAAGCACTTAAATATTTCAATAACTTCTCATATCACTCTATATAAGACTTGTTTCCTATCACTCCCAATATAATAGCTCACAAAAAAGTTACTTCTTGACTGCTCTCACTCTCACACTTTACTCAATTTTTTTTCATTGGTTGAGCACTAAACTATGATAGGGATAGAGTAAAATAAATATTTTTCTATGTTAAGAAAATAATAACCAATAAACATGCATGTACGTAAGATGTAATATGATTAAGAATTTTTGAAATCTTGATTTTCTAACAAATATTTCCACTTGCATTTACAACACAAGTATATCCTTATTTTCACATTGGAAAAGGATGTGAAAGTTGCCCATAGTAGCTTCATTATTGATGCAGAAAATCATGTCAGAAATATTATTTATTTTCTTTTGGTTCACTTTACAAGATCTAAAAGACAGTTAAAATGAATTTAAATACACATATTGTTTAAAATTAATTTGATGAAAACCAGTTCCATAAAACTATAAAGCTAAGAGACAGTAAATAAAGTTGACTTCACCCACATGCCAATATGTTGTTGTAGTTGAATGCATCACATGACAGGCCACAATCCACATGAATCCTGAGATTACTTTTATTGACTTTAGTTACAACTTACAAGGCCAATTTTCCCATTCTAACCTCCCTCTCCCTTCAAAAGAAAAAGGGTTCATTCATCTATTCTCATTTCACACTTTCACATATAAAAAAGTTCCATATTCCCCCTATCTCTCTCAATTTCTGTCATCCTTCAAAGTTCAAACTCTACATCCAACTTTATGGATCCCAAGCTCAGATTCTCTATTATCATCTTCCTTTTGCTCTTTGTTGAACTGTATCCAGGTAAGCATGTTCTGCACAAACATATATTATAAATTATATTTGTAGCCAGAATAAATCATAAACAATTCAACCAAATTCATTTTGTGAATTTCTTTGTAGCTAGAGTGAACAGCTTGACGATGAGAGTGGATGTGGTAAAATCACCAACCAACAAGGTAAAGTATTATTCACAATACTTAATTAATATCAGATTAATATATAAGTCATTTATTCCTTACAAAGAACAGCTACGTGCTCGTGTATACTATGGCTTAATTAATATATAATGACAAGTTTCACCATTTTTTAATTAGTGCATAAGTTACACAAAGTACACTGATTAGAGAGATATAATAGAAAGGGGTTATGACAGATAAATATGTCTATGTCATGAAGCAAGTGTATTTGGAAATATGTATGAGCCTAATATAACTCCAATTATTAATTAAACACACTTTTCTGTTGAAGGTTTCTGCTCAGATCAATGGAAGAAAGGTTTTGAACCTTGACACAGACGATTACAAAGAATATGGTGCTAATCCACGGAATGATCAAGGGAAAACCAAGCCTCATGGTTGAAGTTAACCAGTTATGCTGAGTTGCTTTTAATACTATTTTATATATATATATATATATATATATATATATATATTATATTTTAATGGAATGAATAATTCAAGCCAGCTCACATTTCTTGTTGCTGAAAAGCAGAAGAAAATTGATATAAGAAAATATATGTAGCAATATATATAAAAGTTCAGCAGAAGATTTCCTTCCTACTATATGAGTTTTATATTTCTGTAATCTGTTAAAATCACGTGCTGAAATATATCTGAATTCTAATCTCTTTAAATACCAGCAACTGCTTAAGTTTGTATCTAGAAAACTTTATTCTCTTTCTTCATTTCTCGTCTAATTAATCTTTGTTGGTTGTTGATGAATACCTTGTTTGGTTTCACAGCTTCATACACTACTATTAGCCAGGCATAATCTATGTTTTCTGGTGAGACTCTAATTGGTAAGTGGTAGTTTGTTTTGATCAATGACATGTGTGAAATTTGGTTAAATTATTTACTTAATACTACTACTTGTTTGCACTCATTTACAAATTAGTTCTTACATTAAATATTAGATACAGGATAAAATTAAGATTTACTTATGTTTTTATTCTCTAAAATTTAGAATAATTTTAATTTTGATATTCCAAATTTACAAAAGAAAAAGTTATGATTTTAATCCTGAACAATAAATCTGAGGGACAAAAAAAGTTTTAAATTCTAAATCTTAAAGTTTAAACTATAAAACTTATATTTAAACCCTAAATTTTGAACTATAATTCCTTTAAAACTCATTTTAGTTCCTCAAGTTTATTTAATATTTAGGATTTTTTTTTTCAATTTTAAGAGGCTAAAAAGGTTTTCATTTAATTTGAGAGAACACAATTGAAATTACTCCATATTTCAAAGATTAAAAATATACTCCAATTTAAAATTAATATCATAATGTTCGTCTCGTCTTCTAACCCAATATGAGAAATAAGAGATACTGAGGTACGTTAGAGTGAATGAGAATAGTTAATTCCAAAGCCAATAAAAGCATAATATTGATTTGAAAAACTCAAATGTTATTCAACACCCAGTGAAAGAGAGATAAAACAAAAACAAAACATAGATATGATGTATAAAAACCAAATAAAGATAACAAGAACTATTAATAGGATGTTTAAAATAATTGCATACTTCAAATATTATTGGATTTTCTTTATCATTGATAATTTTATTTTTATATTTTAGATGCCACAGTGTTGTAACAAATACATATATTCTGGCTTGATCAGAAATGCATACGCAAATTTTGAAGAATCATGGTTACTATCTCTCCTAACGTTATGAAATAATGATTACATTTCAATTGATTTCTTGAGAAAAATTTCTCTCTCTCCCAACTCTTGTTCTCTACATGTTAATGAGGAAAACAATGCTATTTAGACTTTGTCCAAAGGCTTAGGAAGAACGAAGTGGTGAAGAGTTAATAAAGTCATTATAGGAAACATAGAATGTCCCTTATTTATTTGTAAAATCTTAATCATTAGATGGATATTGCCTATGTTTATATGCAAATGATAATTATATATAATTATAAAGACTAAAAGATTACTTTACCTTAGATTAAGGGTATTAAAAACTTGATATAACATCGAAAAGATTGATAGATAGATAATACTTAACTAATAATTAATCTTGTACTTGCCTCTTCTTGAAAAATGCAATGATGATGAGTATAGAATTGGCGCAAAGATAGGAAGTCTCCTTCACAGCTAGTGCACCAGTGGTTTCAATGATGTGACCCTCAACGTTCCCTACATCTCAATTTTGCGTTTTCATCATTAATATATTTGATCACAATGTATAAAGTTGTTTTTGTAACAGTGCCTGAATGAACAATCGTTCTACATTTTTCTTCTTTGGGGGAATATTTGTTTAGAATATATTTTTTTTGGTCAACGGATTCCAATGATTTTAACCATCTTTAAAAAGGGTTGGGAAATTATTAAGGAGTTGATTTAACATTGTTCTATGGAATTACATAACTCTTGTTAATACTTGTTAATGAGATTAGTGGATCAGAAACCAGGTCTTACACTAATTAATTGACATTCAGTTTTACTATATTAGTAAGCATGTTTTGCAGTAACAACACCTACTTCTATACTTGTTATGGTGACAGATATTATAATTAATAAATTGAGATTTGACAGTCCAACCTAAAGAGTTCATCTGCAAGATATTATTAGTTGAGCGAAAATTATTGATGTTTTTTTGCCTTTTAATCTACTGTTGATTACTGTGTGCAAGGATCAAACGCACTAATTAAGAAATGGTGGTAACCATATATGAAGTCAAGGGTAGATGCCAAAAAAAGGAGAAAAATTAAACTCTAAATATATTATGAGATGGCACACAAAATCCAAGCTCTAACTACCACAAATAATGTGCAGATAAATAACAACCCTAGTTTAGCTTTATTTAGCAGGTAGAGGGAGGAACACAGTGGCAGCATCCATGATAGAAACTAAAATCAAGCTAACTAATCATTAATCTAGTTCAGTTGACTTTGGATAATATCTTATTCAATTTTCCAAATGGTACTTATTATGATTCTTCTCCATTGGAAATGCTTGGCACAAAATTCAGAACAAGACATGCACCTACCACTCTGTATGCATTATTTTGCATGTTCATGCAAAATAATGAAGGTTTGCTAAAGAAAAAGGAAAGGGTGAGAATAAAAAGTAAAAATGAATAAAAAATTAATGATTTTATATTTTATTCATAAGTTTATTTATTAATATTAATATAATATTTTAATTATCATATCTGTAATTAACTATGATGTCACATAATATCTCTCTTACTATCTCCTTTTTTTTTGTTTGTTTTCTTTTTGTATATTTACTTATTCAAATTATGACTTATCCTACATTTGTTAACAAGGTAGAGGAAGAAATAAATAGGTCAAATAATAGTTTCACCTACTTCATCATTTAAATTGTCAGAACATATACGGCACACTGCAACTTCTATTATTGCAGTGTTACAAAGGATGGTCTTTTACTTTATAAATACTACAAATTGTTGAGTGAAAACAGTAAATTTACTATCCCATCACGAAACATACGGAGACAAACCAAATAAATAAGATAAGTTTTCTTTTAAATTATAAAGAAATAAATAAAAAATAGTTATTAAAATTTTTTGATTCATTAAATTTTTCAAATTCTTTTAATAAAATTTCGTTGAATCCACCCATTAACCATTTTTTTCATGATTGAATATTTAATTCATGATTATAAAAATAAGTTGTATTAATTTTAATCATTAAGTATTAGTAGAATAAAACATAAATGTTTATAAAATTAAATAGTTCAATTCATTCCTTATATATATATATATATATATATTTCATAAATGAATTTAGCTGTAGATTACTAAATGAATGATGAATAAATGAAGTATTTCATCATTTCTAATTCAAATATACAACAATAAATGTTGAATAATTTTAACAAGTTTTACGGATGCATATCTATAAGTTATGTATATGTGTAAATAATATTTACATAAAAAATATATCGTAATATCTGTATTTTTTAAAAGATAAAACTCTTATCTACACAAACCTGAGATCGAAGATTTGATAAATTACATACTTAATGATAAAGTTATTTGTCAATTATATTACGGTACATACCCCTTCCGAATAGCTTAACTTTCTTTGATAATTGATAAAAGACAAAACTTAGAAAAAAATATAAACGAAAATTAATATGCTATATTTATTTAGTAGGACTTCAATAATTAATTCAACAAAACACCATAATTTTATTATAAAAAATGTAATATCATTATTTTATTTTTAATGGTATGTAAAATTATTCAATACTAAAAAAATAAAAAATTTCGTGTCCATACTCTCAAATTCCGCCACTTTTATTTCTTTTTCCTCGCGGTTGTTTCTACGACCAAGTAAACCATCATATATGACATAATTGATATGTGTATCTGGTCATTACACTTTTAGGAATGATAATCTTCAGCCAATATTTACAAAATGTGAAAATGAGAGGAAAGACAAAAAAAAAAAAGGACAAAAATAAATGAAAATTTTCTGTTTGACCAGTAATACGGATGCAAAATAATAAGTTTACGTGGGACCAACTATTAAAACCATATTTAGAGTAATTTCCAATATAAAATTTTAGTTAGACATAAAGTTTTCTAACTTTTAATTAAAAATTAATTATAGAATCAAACTTAACAAAACATGAAATTAAGCACTGGATATAATAGTTACTTTACCAAAAAAAATTTAACCCCAGCAGAACATGTGTAACGGTTGCATTCATTGAAAGTAATCTGAAAATTTACATTTTAGAAGAAGATCGTTAGTTAAAACGTTTGATCAGTTATGAATGCATAATTAGAAGTTGGTGTATGTATGAGAAAATATAGTTTAATATGTGGTGGAGAGCAATTGATTACAGTGATTAATATTAATAATTAATAATTAGTAATTAATAATCTAAGATGAAGGGCTTGGGGTGGAATTACCGGAATGACCCCGAGAGAAAGATGGAGAAGAGGAAGAAAGAAGTGAAAGTGAAAAGAATGAAACCTGTGTCACAGCTCACGCACACATAACACTTTGAAAGGAGAAGATAGAAGAGACATCTGATCTACACCTTCTTCTCCCCAATTCTAGTTGAGAGTGGTGCCCAGTTCTTATCCTGCGCCCATTCAATACAAATTTCACCCTCGCACCACCCAAACGCTCCACAATTCTCTCTCTTCTCTCTCTCTCTCTCTATCTCTCTCTAAATCATAATTCCACCACCATGCCGGGTCTTGTTTCCGTCAAAACCCCACCCGAGGCTCAACCGCTCCGAATTTCCGTACCCAACACGCCGACGCAGAGATCCGAACCGAACAACGCCAACAGCAAAACGCCGTCTCCACTTCCCAAAAAACCGCCCTCTCCATCACCTTCTCGTTCCTCAAAGAAGAAAACTCCCGAAACCCCTAACAACGCTGTTCTCTCTGATGCCTCTCTCGACAACCCGGATCTCGGCCCATTCCTACTTAAACTCGCACGTGACACCATCGCCTCGGGTGATGGGCCCGCCAAGGCCCTCGACTACGCCGTGCGGGCCTCCAAGTCCTTCGAGCGCTGCGCCATCGAGGGCGAGCCCAGCCTCGACCTCGCCATGAGCCTCCACGTCCTCGCTGCCATCTACTGCAGCCTCGCCCGCTTCGAGGAAGCCGTCCCCGTGCTCGAACGCGCCATTCAGGTCCCCGACGTCTCGCGCGGCGCTGATCACGCCCTGGCCGCCTTCTCCGGCTGCATGCAGCTCGGCGACACCTTCTCCATGCTCGGCCAGGTCGACCGATCCATCTCCTGCTACGACCAGGGCCTCCAGATCCAGATCCAAGCCCTCGGCGAAACCGATCCCCGCGTCGGTGAAACTTGCCGGTACGGTATCGATCTATTGTTGTTTGATGCAAAACCTAGATGCAGGCAATTAGAATTATTGAACATTCGCCTCGGTGTTTATCGTAATAATAAAATATTTCATTAACTGTGTCTATGTGAATTAATGAGGCGAAACTCTAATCATGATAGGGAAATATAGTAGAAAATCGTATTCAGGTTTCTGAAGCGAAATTATAATTCTAATCGAGGATAAAAATAAGAACATCTATAAAGCCAGGACTAAGTTTTTTCTTAATTGTAGTTAGATAATTTAGGGTTTCTGAACAACATAGAGAGAAAAGTATGTGTGTAATTAATAAGGTTACGGGGAATGTTAGAAAAAGTGGTGTGCTTGATTGTTGTATGAATGAAACCACTCTTTTTTGAGTTGGTGTTGTGCGTGGTAGATACTTGGCGGAGGCGAATGTGCAAGCGATGCAGTTTGACAAAGCGGAGGAGCTGTGTAAGAAAACTCTGGAGATTCATCGCGTGCATAGTGAACCGGCTTCACTTGAGGAAGCTGCCGATAGGAGGCTTATGGCACTGATTTGCGAGGCGAAGGGAGATTATGAATCGGCGTTGGAGCATCTTGTGCTTGCTAGCATGGCTATGATTGCAAATGGTCAGGATAATGAGGTTGCGTCCATTGATGTTAGCATTGGGAACATTTACATGTCACTTTGTCGTTTTGATGAGGCAATTTTCTCGTATCAGAAGGCTCTTACTGTGTTTAAGTCTGCCAAGGGCGAGAACCACCCTTCTGTTGCTTCTGTTTTTGTGCGGCTGGCTGATTTGTACCACCGGACTGGGAAGCTTCGTGAGTCGAAATCGTATTGTGAGAATGCACTCAGGATTTACTCAAAGCCGGTGCCAGGTACCACTGCAGAGGAGATTGCTGGTGGCTTGACAGAGGTTTCGGCGGTTTTTGAATCTGTGGATGAGCCAGAGGAGGCGCTGAAGCTGTTAACCCGGGCTTTGAAGTTGTTGGAGGATAAGCCAGGGCAGCAGAGCACTATTGCAGGGATTATGGCACGGATGGGGGTAATGTATTACATGCTTGGCAGGTATGAAGACTCGAGGAACTCGTTTGAGAGTGCTGTTGCTAAACTCCGGGCCAGTGGGGAGCGGAAGAGTGCCTTCTTTGGAGTTGTTTTGAATCAGATGGGGTTGGCGTGTGTTCAATTGTTCAAGATAGATGAGGCTGCTGAATTGTTTGAAGAAGCTAGGGGAATTCTTGAGCAGGAGTGTGGCCCGTGTCATCAAGATACTCTTGGAGTATACAGCAATCTTGCAGCTACATATGATGCTATGGGAAGGTAAGATCTTTCCTCATCATCCTTTATTAGTTTTGACTCGTATTTAGTAGATATTTTGCTTTGTACCCTGATTCCATTCATCGTATCTGTTCGCTTATGAAGCAGCCATAAAATAAAAGATACTACTTAAAGATTAACAGTGACCGACTGCAACCTTAATATTGTTATTACTGTGGTTATATATGTTGGGCTGCATGAGTGAAGCTGTTTTGGCTAAGCTTCGTTGAATTCAACTTTACTATAAATCCTCCACCCTAACCTTTGCTAAGGGGATTGATCTAAATGCTTTTTAAAACTTTTTGACAAGCTAGGATAAATATGTTTGACCCCTGAAAATTAATATTGTTATTTCTTCATTCTTTTGGGCATCCATTGATCTTATAGCTGGCCCAAACCTTGCCGTTTACAGCCAGAGTTTCCCATTGGTCTGAAAATTCTTTGTATGGATTCCTAGTTATATATGTCTGATAGTCTGTTATTTCTTGTTCTGATGGAATGGTAGAAAATAATCAAATGTGTATTTATGTTGTACAATGCCGTAGCGCTTCTATGTTTAAAGTAAGATTCTATTTTCAATGCATCCTTCAGAGTGGGAGATGCGATTGAGATCTTAGAATATGTCCTTAAGTTGAGGGAGGAAAAGCTTGGAATTGCAAATCCTGATTTTGAAGATGAGAAGCGTCGTCTGGCTGAGCTTCTGAAAGAAGCAGGCAAGACAAGGGACAGAAAAGCAAAATCTCTGGAAAACCTTATTGATCCTGGTTCAAAGAGGACAAAGAAGGAGGGAACAAAGAGGTGGCCTGGTTTGGGGTTTAGAATTTAACTATATTTTTACTCAATAATATATATATTGAATGCACATTCTGTAACATAGGATATCTTGTATAGGGTTGAATATGTAATTTGGGAGGGAGGTTCCCTGTTTCTTGATATTTGTTCACGCATTTGTTTCTTTTGGTTAATTGCTTTATCAATTTGTGTTGTGAATTTTTTTAGTTGTACCACCAAATTCCATCCGTTTCCGAAAAACGTTGAAAGCAAATTTTTATTCGAGTGAATAAATTTTGATGCGATTGTGTTTTATTTATCTTTCTGTTCAAGCGAACTAGCAAAATTGGTTTTTGTCTGGTTTCCGAATTACGCCAATGTCGGTACCTCATCTAAGAGTGAGAGGCATGGCGGAATTCTCGTGCTCTATTTATGGTGATTATGAACTACATCAACATGTGAAAGGCCACTTCAATCACCCGTGATTGGGATTTGGTTCCTTTATATTCTTGTTTCGTCAATGCACTTTTTTTGGTTGAGTTTGGATATGGATCCTATGAACAGTAATATTTTGCGAAGAAGTGTTAAGTTTCAATAAAATATGATCGAGGAGAGGAAGGTAATTTTCGCTTTTTAAAATGAAGTTCCTTTATCTATTTATTTTTTTCTACTTTTAATTTGTTACTGCTTTATTTAGCATCCACCAAACATTTTTTTTTCTCATTTACTTCTCTCCTCATAGCAAGGAAAAGAAAAAAAGACACCGCGCACTGTTCACAAATATAGGGACACTAAGATAAATTAATTTTTTTAGTAGTGGATAATTTAGTCTACTCATATCAAAAACATTTCAGACTCAGTTTCTTATGATGTTGAAGAACCAAAATAATGTGAGACAAGAAGTTGAAATCCTTTTCTTTTCTCTAAATATGAGTTAAAAAAGCTATTTTAAAAATAATTATTTTCTTCCATCAAAATCTGTCTTAGATTATACTTATTTATTGAAGTATCACATTAATATCTTTTCCTCCCTTACTTGGGGGTATATTGTCTGTCAATATTGTAGGCAGTTTAACATTGACAATTAATTCACTGAAAAATTGAAAGACAATTTTAAACTATGTAGTATGTTGGAGTTGTAGGCTATCAGGAGCCCAACGGATTAGGATTGTATTTGATGATGAATAATGCATACCAATATCAACATTAAAAAAAAGTCAATTTAAAATAAAATATACCAAATATTATAAAATTTCCTTAAAATCCTAAATTCCTATATTAATGAAATTCATTGATTTTTATAAAAAAAAATTAGTATACACATTTAGATTATATTTTATAGGTTGTATATATCAAAATTAAACAAGAAATCACAGAAATATAAATTTTTAAGAAAAACACTAGTGTATCATAACAATTTTGACTTCGGAATACACTTGTCGTACAGAAATTGTAATTAACGAAACGAATTTGGGCACACTTCTCTACTTTCTTTAGCTTTGTGGTTTAAAAAAATATAAAATGGATTGGTTGCTAAATTAAAATTCAAAAGGCAGCTAACAGTTTAGCTTTTATCATTTTAACCAAATTATAATTACTGTGTTTGCACTATTAATCTAATAAGTAGTTGAGGGAAAGGTCTCTTTTATCCTAGTTTTTATAAGGAAATAATATCTTAAATTTAAGATAGAAAAGGTCTTTTGAGTTAAAGAACTTACTAAGTTATCTTAAGATGTGAAGTAATTTTCTCAACTCAAGATTTTTGCCAGAAAAGGGTTGGCATCATTATCGAAAAATGAGAGGCTTCCACCACCTTAACTTGTCCAATTCTTCACATTTTTTTTATGGCTACGTTGCTCTTTCAAGAGTATTCATGATGTAACAAATATTTTATTGGGCCTCCTCCCCCTATTCAATACTTTCGTATTTCGACACCTCAAAATGTTTGGAGATTGATTATTGAACCAAGGAGTGGTGAACATGTTACGCCACGATGACATTGATTAATGAAAAATATCCATTACACTTCGAACTTGCTTTTTACAAAATAAAACATGTACATATAGAGTATAATATTAATAATTAATGAGGATACTTATATTGCTGTGAGAATATTGCTAATTAATTAATTAATTAATGAAGCTCGGGTCGTTATTTTTTCCCCCAAACTTTGAGTATTATTTAGAAGTTGTACATTGCAAAGCTAATTTGTGTACGTCTCCTAATTATTATTATTATTTTTTATTATGAAGTCAAAATGAACCCACGATACCACTTACACTATACATTCAATATCTTGGGATCTTATGCGATTTTGAATTCAATTTCACTTTTGACGATCAGGTTAATATTCAGAAAAGAGATTAAATATTAGTCACACTATTTTCACTATAAAAACCTCTATCATTATTCTGAGATGTTCACCTATTCGTATTATTTTGTTATTGAATTTTATCAGTATAAACTATTAGGAGAGGTCTAAGTATTTCCTATTTATGTTTTAACCACTTCTTCCTACACTTCTATGATTTATTTTTTTTACACTTTTATACTTTTAAAAATATTAAAAATATTCTTTTGAAATTTATATTTTAAATTATACATTCTAAAATATATTGGAATTTCAAATAAGAAATTTTTTATGTATTCTGATTTATGTAATCCATAATATAAGAAAGTAAAAAAAAGGTGTAATTAAGAAGATGAAAAAAATAAAATAATACTGTTACTTCTCCTGTGGAGGTGCGCGAGAAAACTATGAAAGTGCAGAAAGATATAGCCTAATGTTTCTGGTGTTGTTTAGATGAAATAGCGTTAATTACATGATTAATGGATAATTGAGAAAAGTTAATGCTAAGTGAATGTGTTTTAACCGATAGTGTGTGGGATAAACTCGTTTTGGCATTATCTCGGCAAACAATTTTCATTTTTTCGGAATTGAATACTTCAGCATAGTTACTTGTGGATCATGTTAATGATTTACTTTGTACAAATTATGAAAAAGTGAAATTCGTGAAAGAATATTCGAAGGGCAATCGCTGTACACAAAAATGGAGAATAAAATATGTAAAAGGATGAAATAGAATGGAATAAAATCTGCCATAATTATTAAGTAATTATAATTAACGTTGGTGGTGCCTATAATTTTCTATTTTCTGCTACCAAACAAAGGGTTAGATTATATTCTTATATGCTGTGTTGTGTTGTTACTACTACGTTAACTTCTCAAGGACTACGGAAGCTTCAAACTTCGAATAATAGATGCTTCGATAAAAAAAAGTCAATTTCATTTTCTCCACTTTTAATTTTTTAATCAATAATTACAAAAGTAATTCTTCTTTCTTATACTTTTTTTTATGTGCATGCATTAAGCACATAAAATGTGACTTTTTTAAATATTATTATCAATAATTAGAAAAGTAACTCGAATATGTATCTTCTTTTTTATTTCTAATCCATGGTAATTCGCAATCAACAATTTTTCCTTAATTATTTTTCTCCGACAATCTTACCTAACGTTATCTCCTCTTCAATTTGTCTGTCACCAAATCGTTATTAGGTTAATATAATATTTTGTAACTTATTTTATCTCTAAATCAAAGTAAAAGTCAATATATTCTTACACCAGTATTCTAGAGACAAGTTACTTGTCTCTGTATCAAATTAAAGCATATTATCTTAAGAATAATAACTTTTAAATTATCATTTCTTAAAATTGATAGACTATTTTATTTTTAATGATACAGTTTTAATATTTTCTTCCTTGTCAACTTTTGAAAATCATCTAAATTAATTATTCGTGTTTTATTATTTTTAAATTTCTACATATTTATGAAACATACAAAATATCAGAAATATTTAGTCAAAGAGCACTGTGTCAATTTCTTAATATATATACATATATATAGTCTCTATAAGATGAATGAATTTTAATTTGGTTTCTTTAGTTTTGTTTAATTTTTTATTCGTATAAAGTAAAAAAAAAAATATTACTTTTGATTTCTATTATTATATGACACTAATTAACTAGTACTTATATATTATAAAAAAAAGGTTAAATGAATATAAGTGATAAGTATTAATAATGTAATATAATATCGATATGGGTCACACAAATTTAAAAAATAAAATTAAATAAATGTTATTCTTTTATCTTAAACTTAATAATAAAAACTAAAAATAATGATTAAAAGTTTTAGAACAATGAAAATCAAAGAAAAATATTTTACAGGAAATTAAAATTTATACATTTTATAAAAAATAAAAAACGTGATTTCAAATTTTATAGATGAAAATAGTGGAATAAAAAAAAAAAAAAAAAAAATAATAAAAATAAATTTATTTAATATAAAAAATTTTGTTAAAAGAAAATTTGGGGGAGAGAAAAAATGTATAGAGGAAAAGAGGGGAAGAAAAAAAAAAAAAAAAAAGACAAAAAAAAAAAAATAGGATAAAATTAAAAATAAAAAAATAAAAAAATTGGAGGGGAAGAAAAAAAGATTATTAAGTGTGTGTGTGAGATAA
>Ga0099825_1001951_pt1 | contig 26967 bp, 10 predicted proteins | sample SiratroredBW_FD_76838 | JGI IMG/M metagenome (GOLD analysis project Ga0099825, IMG submission 76838) | Root nodule microbial communities of legume samples collected from California, USA - Siratro red BW | ecosystem: Host-associated > Plants > Roots > Nodule | place: USA: California | collected...
GTTTTCTAAATTAAAAAGTTAGGTGATATATTTTAATTGTGATAAAACATTTGTTGTAAAATAAATTGTGATAAGATACTCAATGGTTCGTATACGTAGGGCATCTTTGCACGTCCTAGGTATTGCGTCACATTTGGAATCAAATTCTTTCGGGTAATAGTAGGGAATCTGCGTCTGATTTTTCAACTACGAACATATTTTCAAGTTTTTCTAATAAACATGTCTTTGCTTTCAAGACATTCTTATATGAAAATTTTAATCAATTAGTAATCAGCTAAGGAATTAACTTGGTATTTACTCATTAAACGCCTTATTTTCTATATTTTCAGGAACGTTTAAACATTTTAAGATTTTTAAAACACCCTCTCACTAATAAAATTTTAATTATTTACCTTAAAAGTTGGAATAGACTATTTTTATATTTTGCTATTTTATTGAATAAGAGTTTTAGAAAAGCTGAAACTTACATGTAACTCCCATGTTCCTTTATAATAGTAATCCCTTAAGGTTACGTTATTCAAAGTAAGTTATTTATTATATTCCTTTTAATTTCCAGTTTTATATCTATGTCTCATTAATTTTTATCTGTCTATTATTATAATTATTTTTTTATCTCTATTATAGGATAAATTGGATGCGGTGTCATTCTTTGGACCTATGTCTTCCTTACCGTTTTGGGTCAGTAGTGACTTTCACCTCTCGATCAAAGCTTCAAACTAAAATAATTAAAGAATTAATTAAATTTTAAGTAAAATTAATTTTTAATTAAATTTTTATTAAAAAATATTTTATTGAATATATAAATTTTTTTATTTTTCAATTAAATCTATATTTTCAATTGATGTAACCATTTCATTTTGGAGCTCTAATGAAACATTTAGATGATAAAAAGATAAAGTTCTAGACCTCTAATTAATTATTTCTAAAGACATTGTTTTATTTCATAAATAAAATACTAAAAAATTATTTAATTATGTAAAAAATATGTAAAATAATGATATTCAGTAAAGATAATTAGATTTCAAATTTTAGCTTTTCTCTTTTATTTAAGTGTCTAATTATAAAATCAAACAATCATATTGTCACAACTGACTTTGCAGTTTAAAAAAAATAAAGATTTTAAAAAACTCAAATAAATAATATTTAAATTTATGATAAACATAAGACTTAATTAAATTTTTTCTTTTATTCTTCACCTGGAGATGTGTAAGTAAGGATGATGGAAAGTAACGACCATATCACCCTAATTAATAGCAAAATCAAATAATAATAACTTAGTTGGAAATTATACAAAAATTTAAGTACTTAATATAATATAATTTTTAAATAAAAATAATTAAAAATATTCAAATTTATCATAAAATTTAAATTTAATTAAATCTAAATTATATAACTTATAGAAATTAAATAGGTACATGGGAGCTTAGCCACCTCGTGAAGCTAACAATTTGTCGTCATAATTTTATATGTATTAACTAAGATAAATTTTTACATAATTAATTGAATTAAAATAAAAATGTTTATTTTTATGAAATGTTATTCTGGTATCTGTTTTCCTTCTGGGCTGAGGTTGTATTTATTAGTCTTTGCACTTTTATAGCTATTTGTCTCTTGCCAGTTACTTATTTGCACTATAGAAATTGTCACCAGCGCTTATAAGTTTTTAAAATATCGAAACTGTCCTTGGCATCCATAAATATATTTTTTTTCTATTCATTCTTTCTTTTAAGCATTTTGCTATTTTTCACCGTTATTTATTCACCACAATTTTTATAGTGTATGATATTATTTTCTTTCAACTTAGTGTTAGTTTCTTCATCATATCCACAGTTTGATGAAACCACAACAAAGAACGCGACAAGAAGATAAGGAACAACTATAGAGAACAAATGAAAAAAATAAAAATTTTAATTTATTATTTTAAAACTTAAGGTATTTTGATATTTTACCTGTCTTATATAATGCAGCTCACAATTTTGTAAGTGCAGGAAGCTACTGCATTATCTCTTTCATCATTTGGATGGGCTGAGTCCACAATTTGAACTTTAACACAAATATTAAGACGAATTGCCAACGTTCTACCGGCCCAAATTAATGGCCAGTTCTTCTTATTTTGGACCAATTCTTCTTCCACCTTCGTCATCTCACCTTCATATTAAATTTGAAAAGTATATTATATCTTTAATTTAATATTATAAAAAAATCAAATAATATCTTTTATTAAAAAATTATATAAATGGAATAGAGCCAATTTACATTCTATTTAAAAATATAAATGCGATTATATAATTTTTTTAAACTTTAACATGAATGTGTCATCCTATTTACAATTATATATATATATATATAATTAATTAATGTAATGTATATATCATTATCCAATTCATTCACTTAATATAATAAAAGGTTTATTATGTATATTTACTCATCTCCGTATTTTTTAATAACATCTCCTTATTTTTTAATAACATTTTAAATGAAAAGTTATTTACTTTGTCTGCTCTCTTATCCTTTTTAAATGAATTTCATTTTAAATTTAATTAAAATTAAATTAAATTAATTAAATTTTATATTATTTTGTGGTTTATATTTTTAAAAAAAAATTGCAAAATGGATAATGTCCACCCAGTGATCATTCTGTTTACAATTTCTTTTAAATATAAACGAGTTGGGGTGATATCCCATTTATAAATTACATATTTATTTTATTTGGTATCAATTTTTTTATGTATGTAAGGTGGATATCTTAATTTTTCTCCACTAAACTGGAATAAAAAGAATATGATCAAAACATGTCTATCACCATTAAAAAAAAAAAACAAAGATTATAATAAATAATCGACTATGAATCTATCATTATATTTAAAGTGTAGGTCGAAATACTACCTAAATTATTTCTATGCATATATGGCTTATAAAGACTGAAATACGAGTACAAGTGTGTCTTCGTCGTGACGATGATTTGCCACCAAAGAAAACGGTGATGGTGGTTATTGGCTTCCTTGTTAATAAGTAACACGTATGCATATGAATCTACATTTAGTTTTTTTTAATTATTCTTAGTAAATCAACCCAGTAATTTATCCATTTTAATTATTTTTTGTTTTTGAAGGATCACCTCTGTCCTATTTTTCACGTCTCAGAAAATTCTCGATAATCCTGGAGTTCATTTGTTTTACTGTCATATAATTAATTATTATATTTCTATAAAAACTATACAGTTGGATATCTTTTTAATGAATTAATAAAAATTGAAATTTATTATTAAGATAAACTTTTAGATACATTTTTAATCATGTCAATAATTTAAAAATTGATTATGTTAAAATGAGCTTTATTTATAATATGAGAAGCATAAACGTTAAAATGTTAAAATGATTATGTTAAAACGTTAAAAGAGTGATTATTTTAGAATGTTAAAAATAAATGTTTTGTATTACATTTCTTTCGAACTGAGTGACACACTGGTCACATGTATAATAGATTAGACAGACGGAAATGGGATGCTGCATTTATAATATGAGTTTTATTTTTTCTTAACCCATGGTGTTAAACTATAAAATATATGATATGTAGCTTTTGAAATACAATGAATAAGGGTTTTTAAATTATATTTAAAAAAATTTAAATTTTAGAAAGTAAATTTTAAGTATGATTTGATCTCAAAAAATGAATTCATAAAATAAAATTTATACTTATTTATATATTATAATTTAAATCATATTTGTCATAAATTTAAAATCAGATTTATTATTTTGCATAATAATAATAATATTAAATTTGTAGATTTGGACAAATGTGAGGTACGTCTATTCCTGACTCAGTCATTAGATGAGATGTGACACATTAGCAATTCAGATACGATGGATTTAAATTTCTGATATCTCAAAATTGAAATGGAGTTCATTTGTCTTAGTTAAGCGATTTCATTTATAATCTTTTTCATTTTTCTGAAGGATAAATTCTTTGTTTTAATTTTTGGTGAGTATAAAAATTAAATTATGAAAACGACGCTTATCTTTATATATTTAATGAACAATTAATATCTTCATAAAGTCTACGGGATATTATGAAATTTCCATCCTAGGATAAAAAAGAATTGAAAGTTGTGCTTGCGTGTTGGTTTCTACTTCGTTCCAATAATCTATGATGAATAATTAGTAATTATTATTATATTGGTTTAAAATAATTTAGAAGAAAATGTCTTGTGGGCCCCTTTGATGACAATGGCACCTCCTTTCAACTCAGTAGTCTCGTCACTGACTAGGTCTGGGTGACGTCGTCCTTTAGAATTTTATAAATGACAAATTCAATCTTATTAGTTTTTTGAAAGACAATATTATTAGTTAATTCATTACAACAAAGTATTTGATGGTGATTTTAGACAACTTATTTAAGTCAATTTACTATTTGTTTATTGGTCTATACTTCCTTCGAGAAAACTTCCTAAAAATGGATAAAATAAAGTATTTAGAATGAAGATGCTTTAAAATGCATTTGTTACTATATATTTGAAGGTTATATTACGGTTATTTTGATTCAATAAAAAATTATTCAGTGTTATTTTTTTATTATTATTTCATACAAGTTGAAATTAGAATTTCCACTGAGTCTCATCGAGATAAGTAAATCACAACTTAATTTTACTTGAAGAAAGTGCAACACAAAGATGAATAATGGGAGATTTAAGTCAAAAATTTTCAATATAATGATCTGCGTTGTGATTATTAGAGTAAAATAATGAAAGATATTTTTCATGCCAATGGTCTATAGATCTTGCTTAAAATTAATGTAAGGAATTTAATAAAAAGTGTTGACTGGTGCAGAATCACAACAGTTAGATAAAACCAAAATCAAAATTAATCACCATTTTTTTAATTATTAACAGAACAATCCTTGAACAAGTTTTTGATAAACACACAATAAAAATAGTTTGTGACTTCTTGAATAAAAGTTTGAAATTTCTTGAATGAAAATTTGGAGACAACAATCATAAAAAAATTCACTTCTTAATTCTTTGATAAGAGAGTTTGAGGTATTTATAATAAAAGAATCTAAAACTATTATTATATATTTTGCTAGAACAATGGTAGTAGTCTAACAAAATGAGAAGCATTGAAAAAAAAAATGTGTTGATCCGAAAGTTGTAGAGAAAATCTTTCAAATATTAACCGAGATATGTATCTATATTGTGATTTCAATTAAAGAGTCAAAGGACCCAAGAATAATTTTCAGTAACAAATTATAAAGCTATCTAGTAATTTATGAACAAAAGTTTAAAATAATTAATAGGGACGTTGAACAAGTACTCAAAGATAAAAAAAAAAAAAAATAGAGAATAAGAAAGAGATTTTGAACGAAGGTTTAAAATAATTAGTAAAAGTGTTGAACAAGTATTCAAAGAGAAAAATAACAGAAGATAAGAAAGATGAGCATATTTGTATTAGGTACATATACGGGTGAGACACCTAAATTATGTTTTAGTATTAAATATGAATACTCTAAATATGTTTTAGTATTAAATATAAATTCATCATTTTAGAAGGAAAATATAGTTTTTGTTCACTTTAGACACCAATGAGAGATATAATAAAGAAATTGGTCAAATATATATAAAAAAATAAAATTACTTTTAATCAAAAACTTTAAAATAATAAGTTTATAAACTTTTTTTTTATATATTATTTAACTTTATTATTTTTATTCACGTTAAACTTAGACCGACGTTGACTCACTTTGAATACTCGACTCATACCAAAATCTGATTTTAATATTTAATACAATAATAATATATCCTAGAAAAATCTTGACCACTTCATTTTTTCTTTATTATTATTTTCTTAACTGAAATATATGCTTAAAAAAGTGTTTCCTGCTGGTGAAACAGGCGTTCTCTATGTGTAATGTAATAACGTAAATTATTGAAGTTTCTGACAGTGGTACGTATCATTTTCAGTTTCCCATACTTTTCCAACGGCAACAAACGCTGAACCACTTCTGCACGTCAATACCGTCAACAATCTCACCTTAATTTTCATATCAAACTGTCCGTTTTTACATAACTTTTACATAATTCATTAATTTCTGAACGTCAAGGCTATATAATTATATTATCCTTGACGCTACCATCTTTCTTCTGTTTGAATTTAACTACATTACTTCAAAAATATAAATGAATTTAAAACTTATCTTCTTGAAACAATGCTCGAAATTTGTCAAAAAAATATACTCACTCCTGCAGTTAGGTAAGAGGGATAATGACAGAATAAAAAATACATAAATACTTAAGTAGTGTGTTATTTTATATATATTAAAAATGTCCTATAAAATACTAATTTTTTGTTGTCGTTGGTACCTTCGTAAATTCATTCATTTTAAATAATCCGTTTGGTTGTTGGAAAGTCCATAAATCGATGTTAAATAATTTTTTATTGTTCATGTTAAATAAAATTTTGGTTGTTGGAAAGTTCATAAGCTATGTTAAATAAATTTCTACTCAGGGTAACGTTAACGTATCAACATGTGATACACGTAAAATACGTATACTTAAAAGGGTAAGTTGGTAGTTAAAATACAAAACATAATAACAAGATACACGTAGAAAACGATAAAGAACGTATCAATTCTAACTAATGTCTGACGTAAGATGAAAAAAAAGGAAACATAAGGTATTATAAGTTTTCTTCATTTACTAGTTACTTCTTTAAAAGTTATGAAAACATTTACTGGGACCATGAGAAATTTTTTCTTTTATTTAATGGGTCGAGACTAATTAAATTTTGAAATAGTATTCGACAATTGAGAAATTGGTATGTTGGTTTTATTTATTTATTACATGCGAATTGACTTACCAAGATCCAAATTTTTAACGATGGAGTGGAATTTAGTCAAAATTTGTAAGTTATAAGGATGAAGATATATACATTTTTGAATTAATTTTGGAATAGATGGATAACTATATCTTGTAATTGATCTTGATGGTTGTTTGCTTTTGGCTTAGTTATTACTTGTGTTTCTTAATTTTAGTGATTTATTATTACATATTTAGCCTTTTTCTTAAGTTTTGTAAGAATTTAAGTACGAAATAATAAGTTTTACATTAGGTAAGAAGAGTAAGAGGTAGTGTTTTTTATATTTATACATGTTTAATTTTGTTGTTCATTAACGTTGAACTAATAAGTGATATTTGAGTTTAAAATTGTTAATCCTTTTTATTGATTCGAGAAATATAATGAACTACTTGTATGGGGTTAGTTCAATCTATGTTTTAAATTTTTTTTAATAAGTTGTTATTTTTCATGCTTGTTCAGTATATATTGGACAACTAAACCATTTTGTCTTATTTAATAAAATAATTAAAAATAAAATAAATTTTAACAAAATATAAAAGTTAATTATACTTTTAAAATTTAAGTTTAGATTTAAATTTAAATTAATTTTTGTAGTATAATAATTTAATATATAAATAAATAATATAATTTATAACGCATGTATCTGCTTAAAAAAGTAATTTGGAGATTTGTTGTATCAAATTTTGTTAACATAAGTATAAGGCAAACATCTTGATGATAAAAGTAAGAATACCATTAAGATATTCATGATTAAGAAACACTTCTACTTTACTTGAGAGCGAGTATATCAATATTCACAGAATCTATCTAGTTATTTTTATAATCTATACTTTTTTCTTTCTACCTATTACTTTCATATATAATAACAATAAACATAATAATTAAAAATATAATTACATACGCTTAAAAAGTTAAATTCTTACAACTATTTCATATGTGGGGTACCAGTTGGACTCCAAATTATAGGATAATTCTATGGAATATACGCTTAAAGATACTAGAATTAGTTTTTATAACATTAAATGTTTCAACTTATTATAATATTTCAAATTATTGTATTTTTTAAAAACAAATGCATAAAAAAATTACAAATTTTATTAAAAAAATTACACATTGAGTAATAATATTTTTGATTAAATATTTGTGGACTCAGGACTTGAAAAGTCAAGCCATATTAAATTTATGGTATATTTTTATTTAAAGTTATACTTTTATTTGTGACTGCATTTTTAAAAATGAAAATAAAGATAATGTAAAACTTGACTTGCCAAATCAAATTAACTTATTATATCATTTTATTTAAATTTATATTGTAGGTATTGTACTATAAGAATTGCATGATTCCTAACATTACAGGATTAAAACGAATACATTTCTAAGTTGATATGGTAATATCCCCAAGACAGAGGATTACTAAGACTTGTGACTTCCAGCTCCACAAAACTTCTCTTCTCAAAATGTATAAAAAACCAAATATTCAACCACATTTAATTATTTATAGTATTGCTATCACGGTATCCTCTTACTAGGATTCATCAATATTTAAGATAAAAGTATAGTAGAGGTCCTAATATTTTTTATAAGTTAATTTGCGACAATATTTATACAATAATATTGGTATTTTGAGATAGTTTATCAAATACAATTTCAAACAAAATATATTTCAATAGTATAAAAAAATAATAATGACATTCTAATTTTTTAAAACTCGACAAATAATCATGAACATTCAACATTGAATTTTATCTAACAAAGTATTAATTAATTAGTAGTATATAAAAATTAATTATTTAGGGATATCTTGTCAATTCACAAAATATTTTAATAAAATATAGTTTTAAGAATGTTCTTAGACACGTTTTAATTGAAGAGATAAAATTAAATGTATTTTTTAAATTTTATTAGTCTTCTATAATATTATATGATTTTATCACTAATGAATGGAGTATTAAATATCATCTATTGACAATTTTTTGGGATCAGTTCAGTATGAACGATAATTTAGATACACTAATAAATATCCTTTCTTTCTTATCTTCTTTTTTATCACACTTTTGGTAGACTTTTTTTCTACTTTGATGTTTACTTTTTTTAGGATATATAGATTATAATCTAAAAAGAATTACCGGGAACCGCTTTAGAAATTTGAAATAAGTGAAAACATATATTCGATTCACGTATTGTAGGTAAAATCTGAGTAGTTACATAAATTTAAAATTATTTTTTTATTTTTTTTAAAATATAATATATAGTTAAATATCTTCTATAAATGGAAATATTGATAAAATAAATCAATAAAAAATATATTTCGTTCACAAAAGTCTAATTTATAACTAAATATTCTTTATAACTATCTGGTTCCATCACTGTAGTTAGCCATGAGGTTCAATTATAAAAATATTAATGAAGGTAGTTTTCAAGATTGATGAGCGATGCAAAAGTAGAATATTTAAAGATTAAAGTATTGACATTTGGACATATTATAAGTGGTTAGGCCGAATGTGGGTGAATAGTTGTTTGATAGTACATATAAAAGGAAATACTAAAAGAATCCATACTCAATATATAGCCTGAAATTAAACTTATTCGAATGAAGTGGTTAGCAATTAATCTTTGACCTTTTCCCCCTTATATCTTGTCTTTAGAATATTTTAAAGTAAATTTCATGCTTTGGTTCCACATTGGTGGTGTAGAGAGACCTATGGGAACTTTTTCATCCTCATTATTTTTGTTGTTATTTTCTTCAAGATTTAAGTTTACAAAAGTAGTGTTGATTGTAAGAATTTGCTTTTTATAAAATAATTTCGAAAGGGATAATTAAATTTAAATTCTATTTCAATTTGATGTTTTTTAATTATGTATTTAAGGTATACATAAAGATTTACATGGAATACTTTTAGACTTCCTTGAAATTTATAATTTATACTTAGAATGCAACCTTTTACTTGTGATCAAATTAGCAACCAAAACATTACGATTTTGAGTTAACTACCCAATACATCAGAGAATAATTGGATACAGTGTAGTAGGACCGAAACAAACTTATACATACGTAAATTTTCATCCCCTTACCAAACTTATTTCACGAACTAAAGTTATATTAAGAAGTATATTGTATAACTTAATTTATATTTACATTAATTATAACTTATAATTTTCTTCCTTTTAGATTTTTTCTGTTAAAAGTAACATCAAAAAAACTTTAGAAACGAACTATGCACCGAGAACTATATATGGACTTGGCTTTGGCAAGTTCGACATGAAAACAAAGTAATGTTTGGTGCGTTTATTGAGGACATGTGCGAGTGCCAATGGCAATCAATGATTCTTTAATATTTTTTTTAAAGTAAGATATTTATGTAATCAAAAGATAGGAAAACTAATGTCTTAAAATTGTGAAGCAAAAGGTAAAAGCTGGTTGCATCTAGATTGCATTCAAAGATATTTTATATTCTTAGTCAATCATGTATTATTGCCTTTTAAAAATAACATTTTCCTACATTTAAACAGTTATTGTAAATGTTAATAAATTATCATACATCAAAATATATAATAAAATAATAACATAAAAGTTTATATTATTAATATAATTTAATTAAATTTAGTTTTTATTACATACTTTATTTCATGCTACGGTTTCTGTATTTGTTTAGTGTATAAAAAAAATAAAAAAAGAGGAATGAAAAATATGTTTTAGAATTTTTGGGTTTAGTATTGGATGCGCGGTCGCAATCCTAAACCACGTAGAATACTTGGAAAATCCCCAACAATAATGACTAGTCCCAGAGTGAAACCATGTGGTACTAACATCTTTATTTAATGTTTATATACTTTAAATAAAACATTTTTTTTACTTGTTTTTAGCTTTCCAATAATTTACATAAAAAATAGAGAAAATAAAAAATGAAAACAAGAAAACATAACCACAAATAAATATTTGAAAAGATATATAATAATATTATAAATCAAATCATTAATATTTACAATTAAGTTTCATTTATTAATTACAAAGAAATAATATATGATAAAAATGTAATAATAATCTTATTTTATAAAAAAAATTAATATGTTAAGATTTGTTTATTCGATATTAAACTCTCAACTGTTATATTATTATAAAAAAATTAAACATATACATAAAATGCTCTGTGTTCAATGCTCTAAACATACCCCCATACTTCTAAACTAATAAAAATTCATTTTATCTCGTAAATAACTCATGCAACACACAAAAGTATAGGCATATTAACTTTTTTCAAAATAAACTCAGCAAAAAGAAGAAAAAATTTCTCAAATATAATTTTTAATTTCTGATAGAATAAAAATATTCTATTGTCCACCAGAATCTCTAAAATGGAATAGAAGAAAACAAAAACAAATTTAAAAATGTTAAAATAGAAACATAAGAAAAGTGATTTAGAAAGATAATATTTTCTTAAATAAAATTTAAATAGTTAATTTTTTTATTTATAACTTTTTTAAAATTTAAATAATAAATTATTCATAATACATATTTTTGAGTCAATTTTACTCTTAAATAAATTAACTGAGTCGTTACAAACAGAAATATTATATTTTTGAATTTATGATGAATAATTTATATTTTAATACATTTTTATGTTGATATTTGGTTAAAAAAATATACTCATTACAAAAATAAATATAAAATGAAAAACACAAAAAGTTAAAAAAGTCCAAAAAAATATTTTCATCGAGTAATGGTAGTAAAATAGTTTTCGTTTAATCTAGTTATTATTATAGTAAGATACTTAGGGATAGAATAAAGAGAAAACAAGAAAAGAAAGAAGAAGGAATGAAGGAAAAAAAATTAAATTAAGGTACATAGAATGAAAATGAGAAGAAATGGATAAAAAGTCTATCAGCATTTTAGGTAATGTGATAAAATAAAAAGTATATATTAATTTAATAATTTAAAAATGACCAAAATATTTTTATTAAAAACTAAGTATAATTAAATGTTATAAAATATTTAAACTTGATCACTTACCTCAATTTAAAATATTGATCTCATCAAGTTATCCGTATATAAAAATAATTGTGATTATTCGCTTATTGTGAGAATCTTGAATTTTGCAAAATAATATTATGTAAAAATAATTTTTTTTTAAATTTAAGTGAAAATTAAATAAATTTTAAATTAAACTAAAAACAATTTTTAATTATAAAGTGTAATTTTTTTTACATCTATAATTTTTTTCTGTATAATCTGTATAAGATTTGTTTTTAACATATAAACCTTATTGTTGAGTTATATACCAAAAAGAAAACGTAATAAAAAGCTTCATCAAAATTGTAAAATGACTTCATTGAGTATTTTTAATCTTTTTCCAAAATTTACGAAAAGAGTAAAATATATCAATGTAAAGTCTCATGTGGAATGAACTTTCTCCACCCGTTTTTCACGTTCTGAATAAGGTAGTCGAAAACGAATGGAGCGACCCGTGTTGTCCCAAATTACTAGAGGTGTTCCGTCGGTAGAATTTCAAAAATCCAATCCACTGAAAAAATATTAGATTAAATATGATTTTTTTAGTTTGTTTTAATGTTAAAAATAATCAAATTTAATTCATTTTTGAGTCAATTCAATTGAATTAGATTATACGGGTTTGTTTTGACAATATTAGATATGATAAAATCAGAAATAAAATGAAATGAATATAATTAAATTGGATTATCACTGAGGAACAGTAAATTGCATGTTTAAAATGGAGAGATTGTGTTGTTATTGGAGTGGGTAGAAGAATTATGAAGTGGTGTGAAAGGACATATGAGTAATTGCACATGAAAGGAAGGAAAGAAGATGATGTGATGATGGGTGGTTTTGCTTTACCCAACAATGTGAATTATGGTAGCCGCATGTGAGTGGTCATGATCGGACACGTCATCGCACGTGTCGCATTCACAGGAACCAATCTTTCTCTCTCTTCTCTGGCTTCGGAACTAGTACTCGTACTTTTCATGAAACAAGTTACTGCTACAGGCAAAAGTGGTCCCCACCACCTCATTCCTCTGCCCCCACCAACTTGGAGGATTCCAAACGTCCAACCAATTCGTTAAATGTTCTTGTTTTTTTTTTTTTTCTTTCATCAGCTTATAACTAAATGACACTTAAATAAAAAAAATATCTACACCAATGAATATCAATCAACTACACAACTAAATTTGATGCTTTTGATAAAGTTGGAATTAAAAAAAAAATTGATCATATAAATCAATTTTAATTTCTTAAACACACAAGAATGTGTGGTCATAGGTTTTATATCCACTTGTTAGTTACTTTAGAATTTGTTAGGTTTGAGAGAAGTAAAGTGAATGATTAATTTAGACAGAGAGGCAAAGCCAAACTAGAATGAAGATAGTTCACTTTAAAAGATATAGAGAATTTAAGTAGAAATTTTATTTTTATATATTTACTGATTTAATTAAATTAATCAGTGTTGGTAGGTTATTTTTAGTATAATGTTAAAATTGTTTCTAGATATAATATTTTTTAAAATTTTATAAATAATATTTATAAGCTCCACAAAATTTTCACTTTCTTCAAATTTTGCAGATATTTTTTGTCACTCAACAATTTCTTTACAAATAATCTCAAATCAATCTATACTAAATATACACTATTCTCTCAAATTAACTTAAACGAGTCCTTCTAAATAATAAATTATCTATAGCAAGCAAAGTATAAGTGAATAAAATGTTTTGATATGATGCACGACAAAAATGTGTTGTATTCCCACGTCATGCGAAGATGATGAAGTTATCGAAAAGCCCCTGTTGTGCCTACCCCGTTAGTTGTTGATTCTTTTACTAGGTTTTCTATAAATTTAATTTAGGAGAAATTACGGTACCCTCACTCTCCTGAAATAGTTTAAATAATATTTATGTCTTTTCAGGTTTATATATATATATATATAATTTTAAGATTTTAATACAATAATAATAATATTTTTCTAGCTTTTAAAAGACATTTATATTTCTTATGTTTAAATAATAAAATAATAATAATATTTATTTTTCATATTTTTAAGAAAGTGTTGATTATTTTTTATTTTTATTTTAAAATAACATATAAGTTAAATATGTTATTTTTAAATAAAAAAAACACGAAAAAAATCAGACCAACTCAATGGGGAGAGAGGGGAAAGATAAAAAAACATGGAAAAAAGAAAAATTCTTTCCATAGTTGGCTGTGAGCTTAATAGAGAGGAAAAAGGTAAAACACGAGTAGATCTCATCTATTGTGTGTTCCCTCTCAGAGTTGAATAAGAGATTTAAATGAGAAAGAAATTGAGGAAACTTTATTAAGAGATTTAAATGAATAAATTATTTTGTATGTATTTTTTTGTTAGACATAATTGTGTCATGTTATATACATGCTTTTATTTTTTAGCTTTCATTTTTATTAAATAACATATAAAGTTGTGTTTATTACTTAACGGTTTCTTTGGTTGCATAAAGAGTGCAAGATAGTGGCAGGGATTTTGGAAATCGGTACACGCTTGTTATCAATAGAATGAAAGAAACTATTGTCCAATTAATACACTATTCATTTGTTCTTTAACATGAGTAAAAAACATGTAAAAACTTGTTTTTGTCTTAATATAAGTATATGAATTAATTTGGAAGTGTTAATTGAAGATATGGGATGCTTAAGTTATAAGTTGTTTATTTATATATTTAAGATAAGTGAGTTTTTAGATTTTGATGGAATATAGTTGTTATGTTTTAGTTATGAAATGGGGATGAAAATAGTTGATTGGGGTAATGAAAATCGTAAATAGTTTGAACTTGCTTTTGGGCTACACCAAAAAGTCAAAATAATGAGGGATGTTAGTAAGAAGGAGAGCAAATAAAAATCTGACATTTTTATTTTTCTACATTCTTTCCTTTTTTAATTATCTTTTCCTTTCTATATGAAGCTTCACAAGATAATTTATTTCTCCTCTCTTTTGATGATTTAAGTTACTACCTGGTAAAGAGGAAGTAAATAACACCAGTTTTGATTTGACTTTTGTAAGATTATTTTTCTTTCCTAATTTTTAATATTTTCCTATATTATTGTACATGTAAAAAAAAACTTTAGGATTCTTGAAGATGCATAGGGGCTTTCCAGTTTTTTAGTAGAGAATTTTAGTATAGAGATTAGGATTTTTGAATTAATCAAAAAAACTTTTGTGGAGTTGTGCTTCTTTAAATTACTTTGTTTACTGTATTTTATATTTTTCTGTTTTCAAAATTTCAAGTATTTTCTAACAATTTTACTTTACATTGTAAAAAAAAAAAAAAGAGTTAAGGTGTAGCATCTTAAACTGATAATAATTCAAATAATTTTTGTACAAAAACAGTAGCTCACCTGGAAATGATGTAATTTTGACATTATACTTACATGTAATATATTTAATACATGGAGCTAAAAACAATAACCCTGTGTTTGTTTTCTACCAAGAAAAGGTGAATAAAAAAAAGACATAAAATCACAAAAAAAAAAAAAATCTTCTCTCAAGTTTTGCCTTCAATTAAATAAAGAATTAATCAATTACAATTAAATAAATATAGCAAAATATCCATTCTTTTATTCTAAAACAATAAATAATTAGAAATATATATAATAATCAAATTTATAGTTAAATACAAATATTAAAATAATTAATAAAATAAAATAAACTAAATATTTTGTTAGTATATGTTTTATGTTAAATAAATAAATTTAATAAAATTATAAAATAATAATATTGATAAAATATTAATAAAAATTAGAAATTAAAAATATCGATAATAAATTTATAAAATAATAATAAAATTAAAATAAATTCATAAAATAAAAACAATATTTTATTTTTAACTTTAATCTCATGTTATGAATTACACCTATTTTTATTTTATTTATTAAAAAAATATTTATCAATTACATATTCACAAATTTTCATAACCTTTTCTTTTATTTGTTACTATTTAAAAAATTCAAATATATGTAATTTTCACGCAATTCCATTTTAAATCTACTGTTTCTCATCTTCCCAAATTTATCTTCAAATTCAAATATATTATAAAAACATAATTAAATGATTGATAAAGCAAATATTATAAAAGTAAAAGTAAAATTCGAATATTTGAAATTAATAAAAAAATAAAAAAAACTACAATTGAGTTTTATAGAAATATCAAATATTAGAAAATACTTTAATTATACAGAAATGTTATATATATTTCCCAATTGCTTATAAGGCAGCTCGCCTAACCTATGACATGATTGAGTGAAGAGTGAGATGTTTGGGTTGGATTTGAGAAGGCAAAAGAAGTATGGTTTTGTTTTTGAAATTTATATTTAAATGTAGAAAAGTGGATGGCACCCAAACAGATCCTGGGGCAGTGAGAAAAGGGTGATGTTATTAAAAATTGAAGGCCCAAAGTGATGATGAGTATCAGAGGGACAAGAGAATTGGACAAATGGACAATAACTGAACAACCAAAAACAGCTATTTTGGCTTCACTCATCTCTCACCTTCAACCAAAAGCTGTTTTGTTTGGTGAGAGTGCAGTACACTGCACACTATGCAATGCAATTCTCTTTAATCATTCCAACAAATCAGAAAAAGTAAATCAATCAATGGACAAAAACATTTTGCTACAATATTTTTTATATTTCTTCATTTTCTTATTAATATTTATTGTACATTTAAATAAATTTTTATTATATATTTTCTATAACTCACCTAGTATGAATACACAAAATATAATTAAAGATAATAAGTTTTCTTTTTCAAACTTTCTATCTTTCATTTACATGACATTTTAACAACAAATACAGGTTTTGTATCTTGAAGTTTTATTAAAATGTAAATTTAATTTTTCTTACCTATTTAGTATAACAACCACTAATAAAAGATTTTCAATCTTTTGGGATTGAAAGGATATCTTATCTTATACTAAGAGTTTTTGTTTTTACGGAGTCTGAAGGCCTAGAATAATAAAAGTTCTTGCGAAGTCTTGAGACTGAGAACAAAACTTCGAGGTGTCAACTACCCTGGTCTCTATCTTCCTGGTCTTCTCAGAAGTACACTCTCAGTTACCAGAAGTATATCGTATAACGTGTTAAGGCAGATTTTTCCCAAAAAGTCCTTTGACCATGTTCGCCATTACCTATTTATACTGTTATGCCCAGCCCGTCGGGAAGACGCACAACCTCTTGGCTCTCAGGAATACGATAATTGCGCTGCGCTGTGTCAGGGGGAGACGTGTAGTCTTCCTTGCGCGGGGCTGCTATTCTGCACAATGTCAGAGGGAAGACTGCAGTCTCTGATATTGAGAAGGCATGTGATATCTCCTTTGTCAGGTACCGCAAGCGCCGTTTATTGGGATTTGCTCCTTTGTCAGATGTAAGGTGTCTGTTTCCAATACAAAGAAGACACTGATTCGTGGGCATTGGTTTGGGGACTTCTCGGCCCGGTACTTCTCGGGCGCCCTTTAAGCTTGGGCACTTGCCAACTTGAATTCTTTGAGGACTTCTCGGCCTGGTACTTCTCGGCCTCTCCTGTAGATTTGGACACTTGTCAGCCTGATTTCTTTGGGGACTTCTCGGCCTGGTACTCCTCGACCTAAGTACTTGTTAATGGCCATACGATACAGTTTTAATGATTTATTCGTATTATTAAAACTCTAAATTAAGAAAGACTTATCTTGAATCATAAAATATCACATGTAAGAACATTTATCTAGATAAAATAAATAAATAAAAACTAATAAAAATAAATAAATAACATAAATTAAATTTATTCTATTTAAATTTTTGATCGAATAATTTAATAATACTCAATGTTACTGTCGTGTTTGATATTTAGGATATTTAATCTGATGAAAGGTAAAACAAAAAAGTTAAAAAGAAATCAGAAAAAAAGAGAAAATACATTTTCAAATGACTAACTTAAAATGAGTAATATTTCATTAAAAATTAACACATCAACTAACTTGAAGGTTTTTATTGAATAAAATTATAATCATTATATGAAATAGAAAGGATAAAGTAAAAAAAATAAAACAACATATTTTATCCTGAAAATTTCGATATAGTATATAACAACATTGATGTTATTAACTTTAGCTATTATTCGTAGACAGAAAAAAAAATAGCTATTATTCTCTTCTCTTTAAACCAATTGTTTTTTAAAATTTCACGTACCATTAATTCAGAAATATTCGATTAATATAAATTTAATGAAAACATTCTTATCTTTTCGATTTCTTTGGTATTATTTTTATATGAAAAAGTTAAATAATTAGATCCTTAAAGTTTAGAACAAAAGCTTATCTCAAAATTAGAAAACATTTAATTAATTATTGACAATATTTAAATATCAATAACTAGAAGATAATGTACGTGGGATATGTATGTTAGTATTAATAAGTAAATAAATATTTGTTGGTGTCTAAGGAATCTTTGACATAACACACAAAACAATTACATGATACTATTCCTAACACATTAAATAAACATTGAATATAAATGCTAAAAAAGTTATATGAACAGTTCTATCCTACCTAATTTCGAATCAGGTCAAACATAAAAATATTTAAAAAATTATATAAACATACTTACAATGCATTGCACTCAAAGAGGAAATAAAAATAATAATTTATATCGTTTAAGATCTCGTATTAATAAAAAATAAAATCAATTTATAATATGAAAATAAAGTTAATTATCGTCTTATAAATCAATTTTGTAAATATAAATTATGTTTAATTTATTTTTTAATTATAAATTAATTTGTAATATATAAATAAAATAATTATCATTTCATAAGCCAAATGTAGGAAGATTAGTTTTTTCTTAATATCGATAATTTGAATGGGATGATATATGGAGAAATTTCATGACATTTTATAAACATATTAGATTTCACTGGAAAGTCCGTCTAACACAATCATTGATTATTTTGCCTTTGGTTCACTCACAAATCATGTGCCAATATTTCAATATGTGCACAATTACAACATTGTCCACTTATGATTTTAGCCGCCACACTTCATGTGACATTGTATGCGAAAACTTAGGATCTCCAACAATGAAAAACTAAACATAACGACCTAATTGATTGGATTCAAACGTATTTAGTTTATTTTTTATATATATAGTTTCATGATAGTATTTGAATTATATTGAAAACCAAATCTTGTCGGTATATATATATATATAATAAAATAATATTTTGAAAATAACATTCTTTAAATTTATGTAAAATAAATATAATTTTGTTACAAGCATGCATGGGACCATAGATATTGTCAAATAATTCGCATGTATTATTGTAATAAGGACAAATATTTTTAAATGATGCAAATAATAAATAGTTAAACATTCATGCATATTTAATAATGCTTAGCTTTAATTAAGGACATTCTGGTAATCATTTAAAAATTGTTTGATTGTCATTTTTTTGTAATTAAATAATACAAAATATATATATTTTTGAGCCCCTTGTTTGGGTTAAAGAATGAAAAAGGAAGGAAGGAAAAAGGGACAAAGATGGTGTGCTTCTTTATCCACCAAAATATGCTCCTTCATTTTTTCTATAAAGAGTTGCCCTCCTATTTAAAGACACCGTGAATATAAGAACCTTATTATCTATTTTATTTATTTCGGACTGCCCTTAAAACTATTTTGAGTGAAGTTTAGATCGAAACAGTGTTGTTCACTGATTTAGGGGGTAGACTTTTATTTACGATCCTTGTGTTTGATTTCAATTATTCATTTATTGTTTTTATTTTAATTATTCAAGCATATCCCGACATAATTTGCTAACATTCGCGCTTATATTAATGTTTCGTTCACACATTTTTGAAATTAGAAAATGCTTTTTTATGACAGTGTTGATGTTGATAAGTATAGCAGATAAGACACCGTCAATAGCATGTATCCGTTTGCATGGTGAAGATTGAATTTTCAATTGAAGATCAATTAATAAGTATCTCATCTACGTCTCCAAGGAATGAAAGGTAGAGAGATATTTGACAAACAAAAAATTTAAAGGAAAGACAGACAAAAGCTAAATAAAAAAAGGCAAAATAATGTGCTACGGAAGCATAAGAAATAGAAAAAAAATAAAATAAAGGTGTGATGAATAATAGAACGCTACAAAAGGAAAATGAAAGAGAAAAAATGTTTTAAATTCATGATTACTGCTGTCGACTGATTCTTGGTAATTGCATGGAAGAAACCATTGGCACCACGTAGATGACTTTTTGGGCCTAAAGTACTAAACACTTAAAAGAAGAATAAAATTTATTGCGTAAAAAATGAAAAAAAATTAATATATTCTATTTTTATTCTTCAACAATTGACTCTTTTGGCCAGTCACGAATAAAATTCATAGTAATATTCTTTTCTTGAAATATCACTTTACCTTTTGATAATTGTCGCGGAAAAAAGTAGATAATAATAATAAAAGCTTGTGGATATGGTCTTAGGTTTGGGAGAAGATAAACAGAAAAAGAAAAAAAAAAAAAAAGTCAAAACAGGAAAAATCAAAAGGCAAAAACCGCCAACACGACGAGACTCAATCGTAACAAACGCCAGACAATTGGCGCCAGCCAACAACATTAACAGCATCAACAGCGTATGTTTGAAGGCTCAAACACTTGTTAGTTGTTTCGATTGAAAACTCAGCATGAATTTGTCAAAACTTGAAAATCATGAACCTATTTTTTATTTTATTTCTGAAAATAATAAAAATGGAAAAAAAGGAAAATCCCAGAATCCAACAACAGCGCTCCTCCAGCGGTGGGGTAGGCCAAGAGCAGTGACCACTCCAAAATTCGAAACCCAGAAAAGTAAAAAAGAAAATAAATAAATAAAAAAAAAAAACAAAACCAACCACATGATTCCCCGATGTCGGTGGGCCCTCACCCACGGACTTCACACAGCATTCAAATATAGTTAAAGTGCCATAAATGAAACAAAAAATATCCTCCTCTTACCCCGCAATAATGACCAACGGATCCCACACGCAAATTTTCATAATCCTTTTATTATTCAATTTATTTATTTATTAAATATTATAAAATGAAATTAAAAAAAAAAGGAAGAAGAAAGCAGAATGCGGGTTTTTCTGCTACGCACGCGCCTGTCTCTATCTGCCGTTAATGAATGAATTAAAGCAAAGTAATCCTATCTATCTCACTTTTCTCACCACTATATATACCCTTCACCCTATATTTCTCCCTCCACCCAAACATTTTCATTTTCTCTCTCTACACTCTCTTCTCCAAGCTTCACAAACACTAAACCCTCCTTCAAAAATGGACCAACCCAAACCCAACAACACCGACAAGAAGAAACGAGTTCGGGACGATTCCGACTCGCTCTCCAACTCCTCCAAACTCCCCCGAGTTCTCAACAACACCTCCGAGTCTCACCGAGTTGACTCCGCCGAGTTCCAACTCGACCGAGTCGACCCGGACTTCTTCAGCATGCTCAACGACGCGGAGAATGTGACGGAGCGTGACTCCGCCGTGGAGGTGGAGGATCTCGACTCTTTCATCAAGAGTTTCGAAGAGGAAATACTCGCTCCTCCTTCCAACCCCGACCAACCACCCGAACCGGAGGTTTTTAAACCGAACCTAGGGTACTTGCTGGAAGCATCCGACGACGAGCTAGGGTTGCCGCCGACGGTGGCGCCCTGGGAGGACGAGCCAAAACACGGAACCTTTGATTCGGGTCGGGTTGGACCCGAGGGAGTGGATCTGACGGGATTTTTAGGGTTTGAGGATGATATTGGGAACTACGAAGGTTTTGGTTTCGTTGGGTACGATGATGTGGGTGATAACGGTGGTGGTTACGTGACTATAGATGGGTTGTTTGACCATGCGGAACCTGGCGCCGATATTTTGTGGCGGTCGGAGTCGTTGCAGGCGATGTAGGGTGGTTTTTGGAGATTAATTAATTAATTAATTAGTTAATTAAGCTAATGGAAAATTTGGAAGGTGTAAAAAGATGTTAGCCGCCACCACCGGTAACAAGGGTGGTTAGTTAGATGTGAAATTACTATGTTAGGATTATGTAAATTTGTTGTTTTGGTTTGTTCTATTAGACTGAAACAAACAAATAGGCCTTGACCCAGACATGCTTTTTAATCTTTTTGTAAGATGTTCTTGGCGAAAAAGAAAATGACTCAGTTTGATGTTGGTATTTAACCAGATTTAATCTTTTTTTAAGTTTTGTCTACGTTTTTTATTGGATAGTTTCATCTAAAAATATGTTACAAAGGGTTACGTATGCTTTGTTTATGGAATTAGTCGTCTTCTCTTTTTCATTTATCTATTTTTAGTCTTTAAAACATTTTTATGAAATATTGATGAAGATTAAAAGTAAATTATATATAGATCTATAGATAACTTGATGAACATGTTTTAAAATAAGTATTTTATAAAGACACAAACTGAAAAAAAGAATCACAAATAATTATTTTGATAAAATAAAAAAAATAAGTGATTTTTTTTTTTTTAAAAAAACGCAGGACTATATTCTAGGAAAAAATCATTTAATGTGAAAACATGTTCAGCAAAATATACAATGAATGCAAAAGCGTAATTTGACCCTCCAATATTGAGTTAAAACATCACAGTTGGTTTTATGTTTACATATAAAGAAACAGAGTACCACTTAAAAAAGGAGAAACAGAATATGAACGGATTGATTTTGAAAATAATAAAAGAATTACTGTTTCTTTGTTGGAGAAGTTAACATTTTTTACGTTAATATGTAAATTTTTTCGCATATATTATTTAAGGAATCGGATTATGATGTGAATTAAATATAAATAATTTCAGTTATTCTTGAAGTAATGTTTAATAATAATCCGATTATGTTTATATTATTTATGTGTTTTAATTAATTTGTTTGAAAACAATTCAAAATGACTGTAATACGAAATGTATAGATTTCTTGACGTTATTAAAAATGAAAGGTTTAGAATGTTATTTTCTACGAGATTTTTTAAGATTTTTCTTTTTTTACTTTTTTACAGCATTGAAACTAAGCAATTCTGGACTCTTTCTGAACATGTTTAACCATGGTGGTGGTATCTCAAGTCTATGTTTTGTTTGTGTCTTGTCCTTTTCTTTTTGTATCTCGAATGTTTCATGTTTAAACAAATTTATTTTTATATTTTTATATTCAAGGCTTTATATTTAACATCTACACTCGGATATATAATAATATTTGTACTCGAGTGTGATATATACAAACAAGTTTTTACACTTTTAAACTATTTTAATTATCTTTATTATATTTTATGGGTAAAAACTCAGGGATTGAGTACAACAAAATTTAAAGAGATAAAAAAAAATCTATAAAGAAAATTATAAATATTCATTTTTATTTTATTAAAGCTTTAGTTTAAGACTATTAATTTAGAAAATAACTAAGATTCTACCATGTTCATAAAATATAATTAGTTTTTTTTTTTCTATTTGATAAGTAGATTTTACTTATAAGAAATTCATCCATTTTTTTTTTGAATATTTTGTAAATGAGAGATAATATTGGCGTGAAGCTTAAAATTCTGACTTATCAAAATTACAAAAGAAAATATTTTGTTAGTACCCACACTATTTTTAATTAAAGAGGATTAATGGTAGTTTCTTAAATTTTATATTATTTAAATGTATAAACAACTTGGTTTGTATATGTTTATATAAAAAAAATGGTATAAATATATTCTTAAGAGACGGAGTATGTTTTTTTGGACTATATGTATGATATATAAGTGATGTTTGTATTTTAAGTAGTACAATAGAATATTTTTATATAATATTAAGTGTTAAAAATGAAAATTGTTTGATAGTTTTGTGAAAATGATATTATTTAAATTGATGTAGCTCAAGAGGTAACATAATGTCGAAGTGAAATTTACAAAAACGAAATAAGATTGATATTATTTTCAAAATGTTGAGACAATAAATTTATAAGTTTTTTTTATATGTTACTTAATTTTCTTTTTTCATTTATATTCAACGAGAGGCAAACTCATACTTAAATAATTAAACTATGATTTTTGACTATAATTCATACTTAAATAATTAGGCTATGATTATTGACTATAATTCATACTTAAATAATTAGACTATGATTTTTGACTATAATTCTTAACTTAATTCTAAACGCTTGATTTAACAATTAGTATAAAGTCAAACTTATTAATTCAATTCTTAATGAAATAATTGTTGATAAAAGAGATTATTGCATAAGACAAATGATTAATTATTGATAGAAGAATTCTTGCAGAAGACAATTGATTCTTTGATAAAAATAGGATTGATTCTTAATAAAAATATTGTTGCAGAAGATAATTGTCCCATGAGAGAAGTAACGTGAACCAAAATAAGTAATATTATAATATTTTTATAAGTAAATTACTATTGAATTTCAATGTTACGTATAATAAATAGCTTTAACCTAAATTTTTCAGTTTAAATTTTTATAGTAATCTTATAAGTGTTAGCGTGTCATGACATTAGTAAATTTATACGATTTTTTACTTAATATAATATAATAAAAGTATAAGAAAATATTTTATTTATAAAAATATGAATGATGTGAGTAATATTTAACTCGATTTCTTTAAATGAAGTTTTAAACTTAAATAACGTAGATGAAAAAAAAATTGAGATAAGATATTGTGACCAGTTATATATATTTTTTATAAATATTAATTATCGATAAAGATTAGTTATTTAAAAATATATTTCGTAACAATTACGTAAAAAATAATTTTGGAAATGTGTATACATGTTGAGTTGATAGAGAAGAAGTTATAGATTTGAAGAGTCTTTTTCTATGTTTGATATTAGCACTAAGTTAGGTGTATGTCTTAATTAAAACAAACGCATGTGGTAACCTTCCATTTTCAGTTTGGCAATCCGTAAACCTCTTTTATCAAATTAAGTTAAGAGTTTAGGACACCATCTTTACACCAAAAAAATGCTTTACTTATTAACCAATATAACTTACCATAAATCTATATTTTTTTTCTTAATTTTTTAAGATGATGTTATAATTTTTTATAAAAAATCACTATAATATTTCAATTAACAACAAAAATTTATTCATATAATTATATAAGAATCACAAACTTACGACATATACTTTGTAATTAACATTACAAAATGGTTGGTATTAAAGAAACAGTATAGAAGTAAGTTAAAGAGGAAAAAAGAATGATTAAAGTACGAATTTCGTCAAATTTACTTCTTTTAATTTTTATATTTAATTTAATTTTAAAAATATTCTCTTTTTTTTTTTTCAATCTTTGGTGAGAATGTATACACTATTTATTCATTTTATTTGCATACCGAATTTATTGTTAACGATTGGGCTGAGGCGCTGCACTAATGGGCCATAATTTTGCATTAGTGATGAATTACGTTGTTTCGTTATTAAATCTATTTCGACCAAGAAAAAATAATGAATCTCAAATCTCTTTAGACCAAACTACAATTTTACTTTTACACACATCGATTCTGGAATAACTTTGAAGAAGAAAAGTAGTTGTGGAATTTTGGAATAAATTGTTAACTTACATTTACAATTTTTTTAGGCTCTCACTGATTTAATGTATATTAAATAAGAAACAGACACAAATTTTCCATAATTTTATCATCCAAACTTTTCATGCAAAAAGATTTATTCTCACCCCAGTAGGAAAAAAAAAAAATGATGCCATTTCAACTCACATTTGTTTCACCCTTTTCCTTTAAAGAATTCTTTTATCTTTTACATGATGGGAATATCGAGAGGAGATAAAATACTTTCATATAGTACGGACATCTTTAGATATTTTTTTTTTTTTTTCTGATGACTTACAAGGAAGAAAAAAGTTATAACTAAATTAATTTATACGAAAACTAATATATAGAATCTTTTTCACGGGATTTTCTTTTTTATAAGTTATGTATAAAATATTTTTAATGTATGAATTTACTCATTTCATTTATTGCATTTTATGGTTTTAATGTCGTTACCTAAAAGTGCTCTTAGTCCAATTTGACCATTTCTTTTGGGTAAGTAAAGTAATATATTTTGCTTAAGAAAAGTTCAATAATGCAATTATATCAAATCCAATCAATATCTTTAACCAATACAACAATTTATCAACTGCGTTGAACCTCATTGGACTAGGTATTTTGTCTCTTTTATTTAATGATTTTGCCCTGTAAGAGTAAACTAGCATTTAATTCCTATAAAAAAAAAATTACTTAAATTTGAAGAAACGAGAAAGAAAGTATTCTCTGTACGTGGGCATGGCATATACCTCATTACTGACAGAATCTTATTCTCTAAATAAAAGGAGAATTCTTGTACAAAAAGCCCACCTTATCCATCTCACGGTAAACCTTTTTTTGTTCTCAAAGTTACATTTTTGCTTTAACAAAAGGAAAAAAAAAGATAAATATGCACTCAGTATCAACATCCATCCAACATCTTTATCATAAGTAAATAAAAGATAAATAAAAGATAAATAAAAGATAAACAAAAGATAATAATAAACAAATATAGAGATGTTTGATAAAATGAGTCCACTGTCTTACTCTTAACAAAATCCCATTTTTCTTTAACATTGATATCTTACCATGGATGGAAATGCATGGTCTTTGAATTGATCGTTTTGAATTCAAATTCTTAAGGATGCTACAACAACAATTTATAAGTTAAGCGACAAAAATATTACCTTACTTGTACATATATCTACGAATTTACGTACACAAAACACGACCAAGAAGTCAAGTTACATGCTTTTTGAAAGATTATCCGATTGAAATTGTTTCATCGTGTTTCAGCCAAATCACATCTACTTTTTGATAATTACCAATCCGATAAAATGGACAACTTTGTTGGCTTATACACAGTTTTAAATTCTTACTTCTCTTCAACCACTTTTGGTGTTAAGAATAGTCAACTGCTGAATTAGGCAAACAGTGTCACAACCGGGGTCACGACGGGGACGGCGAACAAAATAATAATTTTCGTTTTCAAAACAGAGGAGTCGCCACCATAATTTATTAGGAAAAATTATGGAAAACCAAAAACAAGATAAGGCAA
>Ga0099825_1001955_pt1 | contig 26941 bp, 10 predicted proteins | sample SiratroredBW_FD_76838 | JGI IMG/M metagenome (GOLD analysis project Ga0099825, IMG submission 76838) | Root nodule microbial communities of legume samples collected from California, USA - Siratro red BW | ecosystem: Host-associated > Plants > Roots > Nodule | place: USA: California | collected...
ACTCTATGACCTTGAGATGATTTTCCTTTTGTCATGAGAATAGTTATACATAACTCTGATGTATCTGAACACTTTTTGTAGTATCTTGAACCTTAAATGGATGTTAATACTTGGTAACAGACACAAGTTATAGAATTTTTGGGCTGTTACAAAAGATGTGAGGAGAACTTATTTAAAATATAAGAAAAATAAATATTAATTTAAAATTAAAAATATATAAATGTCTTCTTATTAAAAATATAGAGAAAATCAATTTCAAAAGATAAATAGGAACTATTAGCAGTGCTATGACCAAAATTTACTTTATTATCAAAATGCAGTGAACAAAAACCCAATTCGCCAATTTATACTTTTAAGTTACTAATTTATTTTCTCAACAAGTTCAAGGTATACAATTTTAAACTTTTATAAAATTCTTAAAATGGAAAACCTCCTCCCAATCATGTATTAGAGATGAATATGTAAAGTTGGTAAGCTTACTTATTTTTTGTAATTTGGTTTTCAAACTTAGAAGGTTTTTTTTTTTATCACCACATAATGAAAACAACTTTTAACTTATGGGATTTTGATAGAAAGCATCAAAAAATTATTGTGACTTTAAATTTTTAATAAAAGTGTCTCAACTATTTGTTGTATTTGGTTATTAAAGATAATATTTTTGAAATTTTTTTCATATATTACTCGTTTGTGTATGAGAAGTCCATTTTAAAATTTAAAGGTTTTTATTGTTATATATATTATTATTATGTTCAAAGCTGAAAGCACATTGGTTATTCTATTTAGGTAGTTAGTTAGTTATGTTTAATTATTTATCTCTTTTAACCTCCTTTATTAAAAAATAATAATTTTTATATTTTTATTAATGAGTTCCACGTCATCCATCTCTTCTGGTAAATAAGAATATTTCTTTTTCAAATTATTTTGGCATTTTTTTTAATTATTTGCACTTATGTTGGAAACTAGTATCAGAGTTTCAGTTCTGATTCCTATTTTATGTATGTAGAGTTCGGTTCTTGATTAATATTTGACTTTTATTTTTTTCCTATATATTGTTATTATTTTAGAAAACGTTCGAGAATGTCTTATATTATAGGATCGAGAAGTATATGTATGGAGAATAATTTCAATCTTCACAAGTCAATTTGAGATCCATGTTCAAAGAACAAGCCATAAAGGCATTACTTTCTACCAATATTGAGTATTATGAGAAGAAAACACACTTGCTTATTCCTTTATCACTCTCAGATGAGATTTTTTACAAAATTTTAGAAGAATAAATTATTAATGGATTGTGACTGAAGTTTAAGAAGTTTTTAGTTGAGGTTTTTTACAAAGTTTTAGAAGAATAAATTATTAATGGATTGTGATTGAAGTTTGAGAAGTTTTTAGTTGAGGTTTTCACAAAGTTTTAGAAGAATAAATTATGATGAGATATGACTGTAGTTTGAGAATCTCTTAATAATGAAGATAATCAATTATATATACGAAAATACAAAGGATCATAGTCAATTTTTGTCCAAACAAAAAATAAATATTATTTTTTTTATATTTATATATTTTTACTTGTATTTTTATTGTTATTATTTTTGAAAAAAATATTATTTTTATAAATCAAATTCATTTTTCTTTATTTGATTAAAGGTGTTATTTTAGGACGGATATTGGAGGTGTTAACACCTCCTCCACACACGTATCCGATTTCCGAATTTGTATATGATTTATATACATTTTTTTTTCAATTTTTTCTATAGTTTTTCATAATAAATTATGATAGCGACTCTATTTCTGTTTAATATTTTTTATAAATTTAAAAACAATTTTATCGTCGCTTTCCATCGTAATTCTAATTGTGACAAAAAAATATAATAACTCAATTGTTACAATTTAATTGTGACTTGATCTCAGATAACTTATATCATATAATAATTGATGTATCATGCAATATGAATAAAATTATACTCAATCATAAATATAGTGAATATCTCTTCAACTATAACTATTCTAATTATTAGAATCTTTAGAATCCTTCAAGATTTGTTATCACTGAAAAGTCCACACACTATTGATTCAATGAAATTGATATATCTTAAAATTATATTACTTAAATTATATATTTAGATAAGGTATGCGATCTCTCATATTTTATAGATTATCATATTTTATAGATTGGAAGTATACGATATATTTCAAATTAGAAAAATTTTTGCACACTTGCCATGGATTGATAGACGTAAATGTGAAAGTAAATTAAGTCTAATGTTTAATGATATACTTATTGATAAAATTAGATATAGGCTTCGTTAAGTTTTAAGTCTATAATAATTTTATATATTTTGAATTGAGTTCCTATTAAAAATTTTAGTTGTATTAAATATCTATTATTATTTTTATATACTTTTAACTAAGTCCATATCATTTTGATCTTTTTCATTAAGTGGAGTGATATAACTATTATTTTTCATTATCATTTTTTACCAGTTTCTATATAAAAAATAACTTAATTAAATTTTAAGTCCCTAGTAAATTTGTATATTTTTATCTGAGTCTCGATAAAATGTTTTGTTCTATTAAATATTCAAATTGTTTATATTTTTTAATAGAATTCTTAATCAAGGTGATGTAGTTATTTGATTTTGTAGTCCGAAACAAAACTCAACGAACTTAAATAATAGGCAGAATACCATAAATCATCTTTGTAAAAAATGACATCATTTTATTTTTTTATATTATCAAAATTCGTGATATACAATTTAGAAGTACAAATCAAAGAGATACATTACCCGAGTTAGTGACTCAATTGATTTAAGACTGCAAAATCAAAGTACATCACCCGAATTAATGAGAATGATTCAATTAACAAATATAAACGCTTTAGATACTCAGTATAACAAAAAATTTAATAAAAGCTTAATTTAAAATACTTAATTTTATAGGAAACTTACAATTAAATTAAGTTATTTTTTATTTTTCAAAAACACTTAAGCAATTATCCCATGTGAAATTAAACAACAATAAATCTATTGGTAAAATATTAAAAATTTTAAATACTTAACAAAAAAAATTTTCTTAACAAAAATTTATTAAAAATATCTAAATTTATAATTAACTTAAAATTTAATTAAACTTCTTTTATATATTTTTACATGAAATAATATACTTATATACTTTACTTTTAATCTTGCTACATTTAATTAATACATGAAAAAGTCGCCAGAAAAAAATATATCGATGAAGCAGTTAAAAACCTTTCAAACGTGTTAAAATGTGAACTTTTAAGATAAGTTTGTGAATTTCAAGTTACAAATACTAACTACAGTACATAAGGTCAGAAGCGTCATTTGTTACATTTGCCAGACTCTTGACTCAGCGAGAACCTTCAGCACGCAGGAGTCAAGAACAACACCACACACCATCTCAATTTCCGCCACGTGTACGTTTTGCCACGTGTTTTGTTCTCAGTGGCTAAACCCTCTTCACTCTGTCACACTTTCTCCCGTAACATAAATACAAGTACTCACTTTGGGACACCACCACCACTACCTTACTTCAATTTGTTATTATTATTATTTATTTTCATTGTTATTGTTATTATTATTCATATTATTAATTATTAAATTCACTTCCAGCACCACCACGATCTCGCTACCGTTCTCCCCAAAATACATTCACATAATTTTCCCTCACTTTCTCGGCGGCCAAACGCCGCATTCCGTCGGAAAAATGACTTGCAAGGTGGCGCTAACTGTGCTGTTCTCCCTTGCGCTCTTGTTGTCTCCGTTGCAAGCCGCGGTTTTCAGCGTAGATCTAGGTTCTGAGTCGTTGAAGGTGGCGGTTGTGAACCTGAAGCCCGGTCAAGCTCCGATCTCGATCGCGATCAACGAGATGTCCAAGCGGAAATCGCCGGCCCTGGTCTCCTTCCACGACGGACACCGCCTTCTCGCCGAGGAGGCGGCCGGTCTCGCCGCGCGCTACCCGCAGAAGGTCTTTTCCCAAACGCGCGACCTCATCGGGAAGCCCTACGCCGCTGCGCGGAAGATTCTTGACTCAATGTACCTCCCTTTCGAGACGAAGGAAGACTTCCGAGGCGGCATGAGTGTCGTCGCGGACGACGGAAACGAAAACGAAAGCGTTTACTCCCCCGAGGAACTCGTCGCCATGGTGTTGGGTTACGCGGAGAATTTGGCGGAGTTTCACGCGAAGATTCCCATTAAGGACGCGGTGATCTCGGTCCCGCCGTACATGGGACAGGCCGAGCGGAGAGGGCTGCTTGCGGCGGCGCAGTTGGCGGGGATTAACGTTTTGTCTCTGATAAACGAGCATTCCGGTGCGGCGCTGCAGTACGGGATCGATAAGGACTTCTCGAACGAGACGAGGCACGTGATTTTCTATGACATGGGTGCGACCAGTACCTATGCGGCGCTTGTGTACTTCTCGTCGTACAAGGGTAAGGAGTATGGCAAGAGCGTGTCCGTGAACCAGTTTCAGGTGAAGGATGTGCGCTGGAACCCCGAGCTTGGTGGTCAGCACATGGAGTTGCGATTGGTGGAGTATTTTGCGGATCAGTTCAACGCGCAAGTTGGTGGTGGAATCGATGTGAGGAAGTTTCCCAAGGCCATGGCTAAATTGAAGAAACAGGTTAAACGGACTAAAGAAATTCTTAGTGCGAATACCGCTGCTCCTATTTCCGTTGAATCGCTTCATGATGACGTCGACTTCAGGTAGCTGGAATTTGAAATTACTCATTCTATGAAATTATATATTATCATTATTCTCTTTACTTCTGAGAAAAAGTTTCTGCTTTGTTCTGTGTAGATCATGGTTCAACCTTATTTGTACAGTGTACTTTAGCACCCTCTTTAATTTGTTTTTATTACCTAGCATGAACAAGAACAGCAAGGAAAACAATAACCAATCTTTATCCTATATATTATGATGGCACACTAATATGGGAAATATTTGATCCAAAGAGTTTTGTAGTTTTCTTTTTCTGGAAAAAACCATTTCAGTTGATAATGTTTTTAGGAATACATTTTCATGTATTTGATTTTTTGGGGGGATAGAGTGTTGTCTATTCAAAATAGTTTTTTAACAGTGAAGTAGCATTTTGTCTCATTTAGTAGCAATCTAAACTCCTAATAACAAGACTCGGTGTTTTTGTGTGGACTTTTACATGAGTGATAAGATTATTGGGTATGCTTGCATATTTATTCAATGAGTACTGGTATTGAAACATCCAGTATGGGTATTGGAATTATATGGGAACATCATAGCTTTCCTGTAAAACAATTACAGTAGCAAAAAAACTGGTAGCAAGAACACAGTTGCCTTTGCTTCAATTGTCTGAGTAAATTGTGACCTGAAACTGCTCCATCCCTTTAGTAAAAGCATGTTCTAGATTTCCTTTGGGTAAAGTTTAGTTGGAAAAATCGTAGAAAAAGGAGTTGTTTATAGCAGTATTTTCCATTACAAAGTGGTTAAGCTTGCAAATAGCTGATGCAGTCAATAACTAGTTGCTTAAGTGGTTAGTTATTTGCAGTTAACTAGCCTTAGTTTACTGGCTGGCTGAGGTTCAGAAATGGGCATCAGTCTTGGGAGTTACGCCTTGCTTGAATGCAGCAGTAAAATCATGTCCTCACTATTTGTTTTAGATAAAAATAATTGGGAAACAAAATAATCAAATTCTTGATATGGTATTTTATGTTTTTGGAACAATTAACTACATGGTCAGTTCTGTCAGTGGTTTACACATTAGTCAGTCATTAGCCATTATTTTCACATTGTTAACTAGTGGGGTGGTTAATTGTTCCTAATAGAATATGTAATAGATGCATCATATCTTCATTCTATCTTCTAAACAAATATTGTATGTGTATGTGAGATGATCTGTTTGAAGTGTTTTTTATTCATATTTCTTTATACATCATGATCTGTTTCCTTAATTAATTAGGATTATAAGTCTAATATTTTTATGAATAAGTATATGCGAATTTTGTTTCAGATCAAGATACAAAAGAAAATATTCATTGTTGTTTTGATTCTCTCTCTCCTTCGCTTAAGACTACGATTTCAGCAGGTCATAAACTGAAAATATTTTTTATCAAGATTTCCTTTCTTATAATTCTCCCAAAATAATTCACTAATCCAAGATAAAAATTACGACCACAATCTTAAATTTACATAATATCAACCAGCTCTTTGTCATCTCTGTTGTCAAGGAGGTGCTAATCTTAACGAGATGACCATGGGAGAATTCTTTACTAGTTATACTAAATAAAGTAAAAGACAATTGGTTGATTGACAGGTTAGGTTGGCATATTATATCTTAGAATATAGTAATATGCTTAGCTTTAGCTTGGTTAAGGAGTTACGTGTAACCTTATCGGTCGATAGACAGGCTAGGTTGGTATCTTCTTACGGAAGAGATCAATTTGAAGATAGCTTCTAAAGGGGAAGTCAAGGAATATTGTGAAGAATGAAATTCCCTTATATGCTTAAGCTTGTCAACAGAAAGAAATAGACCAGTCAAAATAAAATGCAAATGATGACAAGTAAAATTATAGTTTATTATCAAGCTGATATTCTTACACTGCATATAATGTTTAAGGGTCCTTCATACATGGCTTGTTTTCTTACAGGAGCACTATAACCCGTGAAAAATTTGAAGAGCTCTGTGAAGACATTTGGGAAAAATCACTTTTACCTGTGAAAGAGGTGCTTCAGCATTCTGGCCTTTCATTGGAGGAAATATATGCGGTGGAGCTAATTGGAGGTGCCACCAGAGTGCCAAAATTACAGGTGTGAATAATCTTTTTTCATTTTTTCTACAATTATTTTGGCAATGTGCACTCTGGCTAGGGTGAGGTTTGATCTCTGCATTGAATATTGTAGTCCATGCTTGATAGTCGTCAGCAACATTTGTTTACCATATATAGTATCTGTTATGTAAGGGATAAACCTAGTTATACAACTGTATTTGTATCCTGGAGTTTTATGCCGTCTTTATACTGCAGTTGCTCTGCTAGTATATTATTAGATGTTAAATGCAGCATGTGCACGCTAATCTGATTTAACAGAAGTAACTAACCCGTCAGTTTAATTGTTCTGTTAGATATTGGTCAGAATGTTTTGTTACAACTCTGTTCAACCAAACTGATTCAGTTGCTAAAGTTTTTCCCGCACAATTTCCTTTACATTTAGAGTTGCACTTGGCATCCAAGGCTAATTCTTTTTTTTCACTAGAAACAGAATCATACTGAGAGCATTACAGACCCTTTCCCTCTTGGTTTTCTGTCCTTTTCTCTCACATTTTGTTCATTTGAACTTCCAACATTTCTGTAATCTATATATTGTCAATCATAGTAATTCATGCTGTCCAAGCTTGTCCCTATTTTATGTTAACCTGTACTTGCTACTTTTTCCTATTGATTTGAATAATGAAGACAAAGGAAGAGCACAGCTGATGCCTCAATTGTTGGCTCAAAGATTTCAATGGAGAAGACTGACTGCGTATATAATTCACTTGCATTATCACTTTTTACTTCAAATATGAGTATAACTGAGTTTGAATGTCTAGAATCTATGAAATTGCAGCACTTTATTTTGTTGATGTATTGTTTTATACAGTCTTTGAAATTTAGTTTCACAGATGAAGTATTTTACTTGCTGTCCAGCATTAGGGTAGAGCTTTGTTTATTGATATTCTGTTAATATTATTGCAGGCTAAACTTCAAGAATTCCTTGGGAGAAAAGAGCTTGATAGGCATCTTGATGCTGATGAAGCAATAGTTCTTGGTGCAGCTCTGCATGCTGCAAATTTAAGTGATGGAATTAAGTTAAACCGCAAATTAGGAATGATTGATGGTTCCTTGTACGGACTTGTGGTTGAGTTGAATGGTCCTGAACTTTTGAAAGATGAAAGCTCTAGGCAGTTACTTGTACCACGAATGAAGAAAGTCCCGAGTAAGGTAAATCAGTTGATGATTCAATGCTTACTGTGACTAAATATCACGTGAAAAGTAAATTGATCAATTATATTCTCCAACTTTATTAATCCATTGTAGTATTGTTAACTTACCAGATGTATAGATCCGTTAATCATGACAAGGATTTTGAAGTTTCACTAGCTTATGAAAGTGAGCATCATTTGCCTCCTGGTGCTACCTCTCCTGAAATTGCTCGATACCAGATATCTGGTTTGACAGATGCAAGTGAGAAGTAAGGATAAAAGTCTTGTTGTCATGTTGCTTATTTAAGCCTCTTTAGGAATTGCTCTTCAAATAAAATTAAAAACTCTAATGCACTCATATCTTTGTTTCTTCTCTGTTCTTCTAGATACTCATCTCGGAATCTGTCATCTCCCATCAAGGCAAGCATACATTTTTCTCTTAGTAGAAGTGGAATTCTTTCTCTGGATAGGGCAGATGCTGTTATTGAAATAACAGAGTGGGTGGAAGTTCCTAAGAAGAATTTGACCATAGAGAATTCAACCATTTCATCAAATGTTTCAGCTGAATCTGCTGCTGGAAATAGTTCTGAGGGAAACAATGAAAGCATAAAAACTGACAGTGGGATTAGTAAGACATCCAACACTAGTGCAGAGGAGCAACCTCCTGCTGAGCTTGCTACAGAGAAGAAGCTGAAAAAGCGGACCTTTAGGGTGCCATTAAAGGTGAATGTCAACTGGCCACCCTTATTTTGTGATTATTTAAACTGGGTGGTGATTTTTAGGAAAAATCGAAACAGGATCTAATATACTTTTCTTGCTTCGTTGCTGTTTTGGTTTTTGCACATTACAGATAGTTGAGAAGATAACTGGACTTGGAATGTCTCTGTCAGAAGATTTTCTCAATGAAGCCAAAAAGAAATTACAAGTACTAGACCAAAAAGACGCAGACAGAAAAAGAACAGCCGAGTTAAAAAATAATTTAGAAGGATATATATATTCTACTAAGGAAAAGGTTCGTAGAAAGCAATATGCTTATAGTTTTAACTGTGTTAACAGCCTTTATCTAATTATGTAATGGGTAATCTTTATCCTTTAAAGATTTCTAATTTTCTTTCAGGGTATTATACAAAAGATTGACATTTAAGTAGTTGACTTAGTGTAAGTTTATACTGAGGAATTTAACTTTTGGTCTTAATGCTTCTCTTGTCTTTGTTAGATTGAAACTCTTGAGGATTTTGAAAAAGTTTCTACAAGTGAGGAACGCCAGTCTTTCATTGAGAAGCTTGATCAGGTTTAACCCTTTTCCTTGGGCAACTTAATAAGTGTTATTGATAAGAATATTGACTTAAGCCTTTTGCATTCTGTCAGGTGCAAGATTGGTTGTATACAGATGGTGAAGATGCCAATGCCACAGAGTTTCAAGAGCGTCTAGATCAGTTAAAAGCTGTTGGAGATCCAATTTTCTTCAGGTTTGTTATATTTAGCCCAATTATATCAATTTTACTCTATACGATTTTGTATTTGGTAGAGTTTTTCTGAATATGTGAATATCTGTTTCAGGTTAAAAGAGCTTACAGCTCGACCAGCAGCAGTTGAGCAAGGTCGGAAGTATATTGATGAGTTGAAAAAGGTACATCTCGTGAAGTGCCTTAGAGCTCTTTACTTTCTTCATGTTCTTTTTGAAGCTGAATATTTTTAGGGCAGGGTTGAATCATGTCGATTGATCCTCATAGCCAATCACTCCTAGATTGTGTTTGGATGTAGAATTAGGGAATTTGAAATATCTACAATTTCAATTGCTTTAATTTAAATTTCTTTCATTTTTAATCCTTTGTTTAGATAAATCAATTCATTTTTTAAAATTTCAAAATCTTGTTTTGAATAGGGTCGCCATATTGCAATTTTCATTTTTAACGAGAGGGAGAAAGAGAGGAGAGAGAAGCAGGAAAAGAGAGAGAAAGAGAGTGAAAAATGAGGAGAAAGAAAGAGGGGAGAGAGAAAATGAGCATGAATTCAAATACTTGTTGAATTTGATATAATTTATATAATCTAAATACTTTCACAAATACTTTTTACATTAATTCAGCATATTTCACAAATTCTATACTTTTTGCTATGACTTTGGTGCATGTGTAACTTCTTGTTGTAAACTTATGTTGGATCAGCAGAAGCTGTAATATGATAAACAAGAAGATTTTCTCTATTATTCTATTACACTAATTCGGCATGTTTCATTAGAAAGAATGTAGAGATTGGTTGTTGCCCTTGTTGAGATGTTAGATACATAATCTGATACTAAAGACAACTTTCATTCAAGTGGTTATCTGTTATTTATCCAGTTTTCATCATATCAGCACTTCTGTACTAATTTCTATAAAATCATTTGGACACATTCATACCACTTCAGGAAATCATATGATCAAAATACCATGCATTGAGAAGGCGTTAGCTAGGTGAACGAAAAATACACCTCGAGCAATTGCTTGGGTGGCAGATGTCTGAAACATATATTGTATATTATGAATTTGTGATTTATAAGCTTTTACATTCAACTGCTGCCAGCTATTTTGTGATGTAACTTGATACATTTGTGACTTGTGCAGATTGTTGAAGAGTGGAAAGCAAAGAAGCCTTGGCTTCCGCAAGAAAGAGTAGATGAGGTATGGTTTAACTTAATTTTGATGACTTAGAATCTATTAAAGCTGATGTGTCACCTTCAGAAAATTCATTGTTTTTTGGTTCTTAACTTGCAAGGTTATAAAAAGTTATGAAAAATTAAAGAATTGGTTGGACGAAAAAGAAGCTGAGCAAAAGAAGTAAGTTCTTGTCATAGTACTTTAATTGTTATTGAAGCTACAATTAGTTGTATACCTTGTCATTTCAATGTTTGGTCATGTCGCGAGCGTATGCCTGAATAAACATTTACCTCTACTTTTCTTTATTTAGAAATAATATTCCTTGAAAAAGTTCATCCATAACATGATAGGAACAAATATGATTAAAGGAAATCAAACTAGAAATCAAATAATTGGAGGAGATAAATGACTATTTTTAAGAGGAATAAGATAATACAATGGATGTACAAAGTCCCCCTTGCTCAGATCCAAACTCCAATAGGGAAAAAGAATTCTCTGCCTAATAACAACCCAATGATCAAAAGATATCCCCCAGTCTCCTCTCGGTGCTCATTCTAACCGAATTCACAAAACCCTGTGCTTCTCTCTCTGCCATCTCATTATTTATTCCCTGCCCCTTCTTTTTCTGAGCGTAGTAGACACTCCAAATTGTGGGCTTGGTCATCTGTTGTGTTACTGAACTTTGAGGTCCTAAGCTAGGTTCTATCGTATTGTTATGAATCTAAGAAGTTATATTTGAAAATGGTTTCCTTTCATCTGCTACTGTTAGCTTGTGTAGCACAAAATATGATCAATGACAATGGGCTACATAATGAAATAGTATGGAAGTTGCTTATGCTAACAGAATATGTATGTAATGTGCAGCGTATTGTGCTACTCAGAATCTGTGTAATTCTTGAAGAATAAAATTTCAGTCCCTTAAAATATTCAAATTACCTAAATTCCACTTTTGAGATTTTAGATTGTTCTCCGCAAGTTCTCTTTGCCTGTTGTTTTATATTCATTTTCTAGATAAAATTTTCTTAAGATTTTATATTTGAGGGTGAGCCTCCCTCCCTTTACTGTCCATAAAGGCTGTGTAATGGATCATCTGAATCATATCATTGACGGCTTCATTGTTTTAGATTACTCCCCTTTTTTAGATCCCATTGTACTTTTTCAATTATACGCTTCCGAATATTTAAGAAAATGGACTAGTCTAGCTTTGTAAATAAAGTATCCACTTTTCCACTTTACTGACTGCCAACAAGAGTTTGTCCATTGTGGAAATATCAAATGTGCTCATAACATTTTTAATGTAATTGGTTATTAATTTCCTATTCTGTACTTGTTTCGAAGGACTTCTGGATTCAGTAAGCCAGCATTTACATCCGAAGAAGTATATTTAAAGGTGCTTGATCTGCAAAACAAGGTAACTTGTCTCTTCTACTTTGTCTGAATGAAGACAATGTATTGGCATGTGATTGTACAGGCCTAAGAAAGCGGTGCCATTTTTGTTAATGACCTTGTTTCCTGTACATTTACAGGTTGCCAGTATTAACAGAATTCCCAAGCCCAAGCCTAAGGTTCAGAAGCCTGTAAAGAATGAAACAGAGAGCAATGAACAGAATACGGATGATTCCAATTCTACCTCAACAGCCAGTTCCTCTTCAAGTGATTCATCTGCTAACAATTCAGAAGGGACAAACGAAGAAGAAACTGTTACTGAGCAATCCGAAGTTCATGATGAGCTATGATTAAATGGGAATATGCATTTCAGTCAAGTTTTAATCATGTAGCTGCAGAGTTTTAATAGTCAGAGATGTAGAATGGTAATGGTAGAATTAATAGGTGAAAAGGAGGCAGTGTCAGTTCTCAGCTAGCAGGATAATAGAGTTGAGGCAACATTTGCTTGCTGGTTGAGAGCTAAATTTTTGAGGTTAGATGGGTCCTACTGTAGAAGATGATTAATTACCCTTTTATATTTAAAGGGACGACTTATAATTTACAGCCATATGAAAAGTTGTATCTGCTGAGACACAATGTGATAGGAGAAGAGAAAAGACAACTCACGAGACTTGATTTGTGATATGAACATCATATACGAATTTTGCTTCAGTATCAAACAATTGTAAGTTTTTCTTGTTTACTTTATGTGGTTAATGGAGACCACATATTAACAATCCACACATCATATTTAATGTGAGGTACTTACATTTAGATCAAGTTTTCCCTTTTTTAAGTTTAAAAGTAATTATTTTAATCTCTCAAATTGAAATATAATATTTTTAATTTCAAGATTTGAAATTTATTTTCTTAGGTTCACTTGAGGTTATTTAAAAATTTTACCAATTTTAAAAATACAAGGTATAGTTGTCCCGTACTCTCAATTGTAGATTTTTTAAATTATGTCCAAACATCTCAACCTCATAAAACGCTTGGCAAAATCTCACTTAGGAAACATGGAAAAGGGACAAAATGAGAGAGAAAAAGGGTAGAGTGGGAAGATGAGAAATATAAGTTGCTATGATTTTTATTTTTCTTTACTGGGTTTGGTGAATTTAAAATTATTGTAAAATGTACTTAAAAACATGCACAAGGCCATATATAATTCATTACTTGATACAGATCAGTAATCTACCAAGTTGCATCAATGAGTGTAAGGTTTAATGTAGGATATGAATTTGTTATGTTTGGGGTTTAAGGGTTGACTACAGCATCCAACTTTGGGTTTAATGTAGGATTAGATGTCTTGATTTGTTCTTCTGTCAATCTTATGACTTCACCTACACTTGTAAAAGAAACAAAAGATATTTTGACTCTAGTAAATAGATAGAATTGAAAACCTGAATAAATTACCCCAAAGCGTTTTTGTGATTCTATACTAGGTGGCAAAGCATATTTCATGAGCTATGTAATGTACCTGTACATGGCTTCCTATAACTATCGCAAGTATTAGTAAAATTTAGTTGAGCCAAGTGAACTCATCTAATGGCGCCAAATGATCTATTCCATGAGCTAACTAAAATTTAGTTGAGCAAAATTATCACCACCGGACCATTCGAGATAAATGATGTTTCTATTTCACAAGTACGTAGAAGAATAAGTCGTGATTCGAAATGTAATCAAGTTTCTAATTACATTTGTACTTTATTTATATTCATAAAAATATCTTGGTGAAGAAATTGTATCTATTTAGATCTGTCATGTCTTATTTTTATTTATAATTTATATACGATCAAATAAATCAAATTAAAAAATAAAATAAGCACACTTTAAAAATAGTTTTTTAGTAAAAAAATCATTAAAGTTAATATTGATAATAAACAAATGAATATTTAAATTACAGGTTATGACTGGTAAGAATGTTACCTTCATATATTTTACAGGTTATGATTGTTAAAAAAATATACCCTCATATTTATTTTATTAAAATATATGTAAAGTATTTTTAATTTGTTGGTTTACAGACTTTTCAATGAAGTTTACCTAAAGATAAAAATCAAGTCTCACTAAGAGGTGATTCCCTTCAATGAAAAGGAAAAAGGTATATCATAGTAATAAAACCTCTTGTGACATTGCTTTTTGTTTTGCGTTTACTTGAGTTTGAAAAAAGAAATACCAAATGAAATCACTCAATTGTTTCCCAAAACCTCATTCAATAATTAATACTAAAGGATCCATATTTGATATCTAAAAATGATACTTTGATATCTAGTCATGCATGTAAAGGAATACTAAAGGAATTCAGAGTAACAAAAAAATCTACATAATCCGATCAGACATGGAGGGCAGCCTTCTGAAGAAGTTAACCGCCGGCGAGGGCAGGCGGTCACGGAAGACAGGGTGTCGGAGATAGTAAAACCCACAAGCCATGGCCACCATCTTCGAGGGCACCAAATAAAGCACCATTGCCACCACCAAGCACATGAACACAAACATCCCAGTCGCGCGTGGATCCCGCCACGTCACCACCGCCTGCACGCGCTCCCCCTGCGTCGCCAAATCCCCCAGAACCGTCTGCACGCGCGCGCCTAGCGTCCGCAGCCTCTCATACCTCATCCGCACCACCTCACTCGCCCTCCCACTCGGCGCCGTGTCGAACTCCTCGTCCAGCTCCTCTCTCTCCACCACCTCCGCTTTCGAAATCTTCGGATCAAAATGCGGGAGCGGGTCACGCGCCCGGAACCTGTAGTTCCACGCGCCCACCACAAATACGTAGAAACAGAAAGTGGGAATAATGAGTTCAGGGAACCACACCAGCATCACCAACAGCGCGTGCACCAAAACCGTGGCCGTTGGATTCCTCCATCCACGTGTGTCCTCTACCCACCGCACGATGTCGATCACCCCCGCCACCACGTTTATTATCCTGTACCAGTTCGCGCGCACTTTCCTCATGCTGAAGTTGTGCGAATCCGCATCCAGCATGTAAAACACCACTTCCTTCCTCAGCGCTGGCTCCGCCCTCGCCAAGTGTCCCGCCACCATTCTCACCGCCGTGCTCCGCAGCGCCTCCTGCTGCACCACCCCCAACGGTTTTATGTGGTGCATCAACGGTAGCATCGGCTGCAGGTACAGCTGGAGGAGATCCAACCGTTGAGTGGAGCGAACGAACCTGATCGCTATCTCGATTTCGCCCATTTTTTTCAAGCCCGCGTTGGGAGTTAGCACCAGCAACGGGTACGTATTTCTGTACACTGTCCTTGTTTGCAGCGTAGAAATACGCACTCGTACTTTTCCAATACGGAAATCGGGTTCACCGGCGTTTTGATCACTGCTCTTATCGTTGTCGTTATCAATTATCAATGGCATTGTCCAGCTATCGAATACCCCGATAGTTAAAACAGTCGAAGGATCGTAAACCTTCCACGTGTACTGTTCGTTCCATCTGGGTTCTGTGCTATCCGAAACTGTTCGTGTACGAACCCATTTGTTGCCGTACTTGGCCACGCAATACGCGTTGGTGGTGCTTTTACCATTTACAGTCTTCATGGGTACCAAGTTCTTGCAAGCGATGATGCCGAGCTCGCACGTGCCCACCGGAGGCTTCCAGAGCTGTCTGGCCGTGGGGCGGTAGTCGCTGCACACGTGCGCTGCCTCATCCATCACGTGATATCCACCGTCGAAGCACAAGCGCAGGTGCACCCTGGGCTTGTTCTCCTCCTTCTCGTTGGGGTTGTCGAACGTGAACCACCGCGACGGGACCATCCGGTCGTCCACCCTCCTCTCTATGGCGTGCAAAGGTATTCTGAGCACCCCCATTGTCGCCGGAGCGTCCGGTTGGCGGTTTTCCAAAGTGAAGACGAGGTGGTCGCTGACTGGCTCTGCCACCACGAATATGAAATCTTCGCTGTTCCATGAAACGTTGCCGTTTCGAGTGAGCACCGTTTTGGATTTGAGCACCTGGAATCCGAGTTTGGCCTTTACTTGAAAACAGGCTTCCTTGGAGGAGTTGAAGGGCAGCGAAAGAAGGTCTTGAGCCTCAAGGAGAGTGGCGCGAAGGTACCACAGTTTCGGTGACTGATAAACTTTGGCTCTTGAGTTCACGTTGGCGAAGGTATCGCTCTTCCACGCGTCGGGGAAAGACTCGTCAGCCTGTGTTCCCATCCACGTGGCAATCATGATGTCGCCGTGGTGGGCCCCACCGCCTTCAAGTCTGTACCACTGTGGGGCCAGAGGGCTGTCCGGTGGGTCCCGCACCAGAATCTCGTTGACGTCGAAACACACTCCCCCTAGCAAAGCTTGTGACGCGGGTGGGTCCCACACGGAAACTTCCAGCACCGAGGAGGTGGAATCCGGTGCGTTGCGTGCGAAGGCGAAGGTCTGGTTCCATTCGAAGACTGTGGTCTTACGTGCGGGCCTTGAGGTCACGTGATGCTGCCCCGAAACGGCGATCTTGGCGACGGGGTTGCCATTGGTGGGAAGATACCGTGCTTTCACCACGTGCACGAAGAGGTAGTGCATCTTCTCCACAAGATCAAACGACGACCGTTCCATCAACAAGCTGCTCTCGCTCGACGCCTCTGAGGCTGCGAAACTCCCCGCCGATGCAGACCTTCTCATCGCCGGAGGAGGAGGACCGTTGCTTCCGCTGAACCTTATTTCCGAATTTGACCTCGACACTGACCCTGCCTTAACGTCCAAATTCACGTATGCTGGTAACGGATCCACCTGGTCTCCACCTTCTGATTGTTCAGGTTCAGGTTTCTCTTCTGCTTTTTCTTCTTCTTCAACTACTTTTTCAGATACGGTTGGATCAGTAGGAGCTTCAGCTTGTGCCTTTTCTTCTTCTTTAGGTTTCTCACCTTCCGGTGCTGGTGGAGGTGGTTCTTGCACTTTCTCCTCAGTCTCCGTTTCGGTTTCTTTCTTCGGCGGTGCCTCCTCTTTCTGTGGCGGAGGAGGAACTGCCTCTTCGTTGACGTAGTAGATTTTCAAGCCTATTTCGCCTTGGATCATGCTCAGCAAGTGCTTCTTCTCCAACTCGTAGTAAACCAAAGCCTCTTCACCTTTGTTGACGAACTGCGAGGAACTGAGACGGATTCTTCCGAGGGAGTTGTTGCGGCGTGTGGCTCCGTAGTTCTTGTCGTGGTAAACGTCGAGTTCGAGCATGTCACCAAATATATGAGACTGAGAGTGAGCATCGACGTTGAATGACAGCGTTTCGTTCCAGACCGGGTTCAAGTCGCGAACGGCGGTCCTAGTCTTCCTCCTCTGACCGTAGAAGTCGACCACCACGTAGGGACTGGAGCTGCCGTGGCCGTCCTTGGGGACAAGGTGGTGAGCGTCGACGACCTCCACTATGAGTTTTCGAACAGTGGCCATTGTGAGGTTAGTTACCGAAGGGTGCGTTTTGGATGACGTATCGTTTGTTTGTCTATCTCATGTCCTAACGGGTAGAAACCCTACTCTCACAAGTTCAGGGTTCATTACCAAACCTTTGAAGCTTTTGTGGAATTCTTTGATTTGGACGGTTAGAATATGAATATGAATTTGTGGAATGGGAAGGACTAAGAAATTGAAATCCAAACTGAAATTAAAAGAGGGTGCTTAGCTTGACCTTTGAAGTTTTTGGAGTCTTTCTGTCTGTCACTACGTTTTATTGATATCTTCTTTTTACTTTGCGTGTTAGGGATTTACGGACCTTTTTTAAAACATATAAAGTATATAATAAGATAATTAAAGGTATGAGAAGAATATTGATCTAATATATATTGATCTAATTAGAATATAATAGAGAAAGTGATGCATAAAGAAATGATAAGAAATAGTTTCGTGGTTTTTCTTAGCATGGAAGGCTGGTTGTCAAACATAGCCTTTGCTTTTTGGCCGTCCCTTGAACTAAAGGGGGTGATGACGCGGGAAATAGAGATGGCATTGGCTTTTGTTGTCAGGCACCCTAATTTTCAGCTCATCACTGGACGCGCTTTAGTATATTTATTCCTAATTTTGAAGAAGACATGGCACCTTTTCACACAACCCTAGGATCAATTGCACCAACATTGCATCTCTTTTTTCTGCATCCCACTGGGTTGTAAAGCACTAAGCTTTCTCTATCATTATTTCAAAATATTCTTATGTTTAATTTTACAAATTATTTCCAATAAATATCAAGGAAGATATGGTCTTTTATTATATATATATATTAAATAAATTTAACTATCTTTCTTCATATTATAAAATTAATTATTTTTGTTTATACACGAGTCCAAACAAAAGTACTATAATTTATAATTTACAGGAAAAAAGTCTTTTAGTGTGAATATATTACAAGATCCGTCCTCTCTCTTCAACACAAACCGACCGTGTGATTGGTTTTATATGAATTTATTGTTTTTTATTCATAAAATCATCCCCCAAAGAAAGAAAGATGAAAGGTGAAAACCTAAAAAATACGTACATTTTGTTAGCAACAAGAAACTTGGCGCTAAATTATTTGATGGAGCTGCTGAAATATAGAAGCATGCATGACATAAGCAGGAATTCACGGGGTTCATACGTCTAATTCAAACGCTAGAGGACTTTAACCATGCTGCACTTCTATGTTGAGCTCCTTCAAGGTATCATCACAATAATACTACAAATTGCTTACTACATCCCCAACTATATTTGTCATATTCAAACAATAAAATGTTGCAATAAAACTTTGTATATTGCTATCTGATAGAGATTTAATGTTAATCCCCGTTTAAATTTTAGTGTGTTTAAAAATTGATAAGCATCATTATAAAAAAGATTCATCATATTTTTAACCAAAACATAAAAAAAAAAAAAAATCAGAATTTCATCCATTCAAGAAAATTACAAGGCCTCATCAAATAAAAAGAAAGGATAATTATAGTTACATCCTCTATTATCAGAGTACAGGCAGTTGCACTGCAGAAGATCTTTTTCTCATAGTCCAAAATGCAGCAAAGTAGCGATTCTGCAAAAGAAAATTATAACTAATTAAAGTCAAAATAATGATTAAAATACTTTTATATATATATATATATATATATATATATATATATATATAATAAAATTTGATTTTCAAGTTTCAAAACCGGTTCACATCAGAAACTGTCTCTGCACACTTAATCATCATATAAAAGGTTGGACCGACATGGTTAAAGTTTTTTCAAACTCAGATTTAGGCAATTTGAAATTTCTGAGACTACAAAGCTATGACATGCTAGGAACTTAAGAACACACATGGGAAAGGAGCTGATGGCATGTGTACAGTAAAAAGCTTACTTGCATCATTGATCTAGGATTTGTGGTGTAAGTTGTCTCAATTGTGCTTTCTTTCTGCAACCCAACACAACAGATAATAAAAATATGATTTAGATAATCCAAACCTTGCATAACTAGAAGGGCGTTATTCAAGGAAGAATTACCTCTAATTCAAATCCATAATTTAATGCTACCCTCTTAACATCTTCCAAACTCAATTCAATGGACATTTCCTACAGACAAGTTTCAGAGTAAGATAATACACAGCAAGCGTGTAATGCTATAATAAAATAATAATAATAATAATGAGTCAAAAGAAAAAGAATTATACGTCCTCCTGTCCATACACATCAGCAAAGTGATATAGTAGAGGTCCCAAATTTATCCAAACCTGTTAAGATATGATATCAATTTCATCTGAGTATGAAGAACAAAGGTGAAAAACAAATGACAACAGATATATGATATCTATTTGGTGATTTCAATTCAAGAACTTACTCCCCCATCTTTCAGAATCTTTGAAATTATTTCAATGTACTCAACAATATTATGAGCGGTGTCAATAAAGAAACACGTCACAACTGCATCCCATGCACCTGCATGGTCATTTTAAGTAGTTAGAAATTATTGTACAATAATTAATTATAGAACCATGCAGCAGTTATCCTCCATTCAAATACCAACTGTCAGGGTTCAAATTTTAACTATTTAAAGAACAAAATTATTAAGCTCTGAATCAGTAACAACTAAGTTTGAAGTCGTATAGACTAACAAGTGGCCATATCGAATTACATGTACTTTTGTTAAAAACTCAAAATGTGTTAGATTTCATCATCTCAGAGACTCATTCCATAATTCAAAATATGTATTGTCCATTTGTTCCGTAATTCAAAGCATAGGTACACACATATGAATAGAATCAGAACACCCTCTTATAGCTGTTCCATAATTTAAGTTTACTCTCTTATAGCTGTTGAGAAAATATTTATTGTTAAAAAATAAAAAATATAGAAGACTATTAGTAATTTCTCCTACCAACTTGGCTTGAATCACTGTAGACTTCAACAAAGTCACCTCCACACATGGAAAAGCCTTCAGTAATTCCTGCACTGCACGATTGAAGAATATTATGATTATAAGACGTGATATACCATACCAGAAGATCTATTGATGTTTAAATATTTCTACAAACTACTAATCTTCTACATTCACTGTTGATAACACAAACATATTTGACCAGATATTACTTTTTTGAGCCTAAAAGAACAAGATTATCACTTTAACCAACAGAAAACTGTGATGATATTCTAATTATCCCAAAGATTGAGATGCCAGGTGAATAAGAACAAATGAATTTATATCACATCTCTAACATGCTAAGACAGCTCCTCATGTATGAGCCTTTTAGGCTTCAAGAGAGGACAGAGCAGAAGACTGCCAACCATGCCTTGAAACTTAAGTTGTTTTTTTATTTTTATTAGATGAATGGAGTTGTATGGATCAAACACGATCACTTGAATTAATAATATTGTTATATGACTATTATGGTTTGATCCCAAACTTATTATGATGATATCAGATGTTGTCCAGAGATGTAATATTCATAAGTTATGATACCATATCATGAAAAAACTATCCCAAAAATTTAAGTTATTAGAAGAAGACACATGAATCATTTTATATTACCATTTAAATCTCTAACAGTCAATATGGTCCCTTTTTGTAACCTTGTATTCTACCCTTAAATTTTATTTTATTAAGTGTCATTGTTATACCTGGCTGGATGAATATCTGGTATTGAAACAGGACGAAGTTGATCACTGTCTGATAATGAATTACAATTGCTGTGAATCCAAGGATAAATTGTCCACTCACCAGCAGTTTGGGAACTTAAATGTTTCATGAAGCAAAATTGATTGAGAACAAAGAGAGAAAAGACCCAAACGTTAGAGAACAGCAATCATCACTCTGTGAATTCAAACAAATAAGCAATTGCTCTAACATTAACAAGATCAACATGAAATAGATAAGCCTTATTCATACTGGTTAAGAATAAAACTTGAGCATATCATCATGTAGTATGAAAATTCATTTCCCTGACTGATAAATCCTGCATGGAAATACGATGTATTAGTTATAATATAAGTAAACGAGTCAAAATTTCTATATAAACCTGATAATACATACGCACCTAAACATGAAATCTCAAGGGCCAGCCGACCAAGCCCAGCACCAGGAACTAAACATGCAGGTGGACTGCTTAAGAAATTACACGCTATTAGAGTCAAACAAATTGTGCAAACAATCTGCAAGTCAAAAGAAATTTCTGCCGGTATCAAGATGTTAAGTTTTACCTCTTTTCACTGCGATTAGGAAATAGCGTATTAAGCTCTTCAAGAATAGGGTTGTAGCACTGATCACGTTCTTTTTTACCCTTTTAAAATAATTTTTCACAAGCATAAAAGTGGATAATGAATCAACTTTTTCATGATAACCATCATAAAAGAAATAAATTTAAAAAAAGGCAATAAATTAACATGCAGTACCTCTGCTGCCCAGTCCCTAACTATGTTCCTTACAATACATCGCACCTGAGGTAAAAGCAGTAACAAAATAAATATATGCAACAAAACCATATAAAAGCCCCACTTTCTCAGAATTCTCTAAATGAGGGAAAATTGAAAAATAAAAAGAGTAAACTATATAAGATTAAGATAAACAGCACTAATGATGTATGAATTATTACAGAAAGCTACTTTCTTACTCTGGTAAAGCCAAACCAGTGTCAAGTATAAGTTTACGTTTTTTTCTCAACCTCTAAACTTTGCTAACTTCTCAGATCTTGATTCATTTCAGGCAACACTACATATTCATTCAGGAAATGACCTAAATTTCATCTAACTCCAATATAAATTCCCAGTTGTTGTCCAGCCACCATCTATTTTGTACCATAGACTGATCCAAAAAAATGTTAAAAATTGTGGTTTATAATTAGAATAAAAATATCTTCACTATCTCCGTATTGATTACAATAAAATATCTTCACTATCTCCGTATTGATTACAATAAAATATCTTCAGAATACGCTTATTTATTTCATCATATTTGTTTCCTCGTTTTAGAGAGATTGATTATTACAAATAGTGGAGCTGAAAATGTATTTGGTGTGATGGTTATCGATATAATTATTTCTTGTTTCATTGTGTAGTTGAAGTAAAACTCTACCCATTAAGACCCAAACCTTTCCATTATCCTAAATTGACAACAGAAAAGAATAATGCTTAGAATATAATTATACCTTATCTACATCAACTAAAGGAACATTCAATCGTAAAGATGGCTCCAACCATTGTTGCTGAGATGAGGTGACTGACACCTGAAATAAGGAGGATGTTAAAAATGACCGTAGATCAATATGGATGCATATTAGAGTAAAACTAATACTGCAAAACACAATCATTAATATATACTGAAGGCTAATTCTATTTGAACAAGACAAGAGGTAGAAATCTAAAGACTGCATAAGGCTTGAACTTGACATAGAATCAATAAGCTAAAGGGGTACTAAGAAAGAATTGTTTCTTTACAATTCAAATGTCCATCTAGAATGGTATCAAATGAGATTTGAGGACATTTATTACTATCTCTAGGCAACATGTCTCAATTGGCATGACTAAATTGCTATGAATACACTTTGATTTTTTGCGAGCATGTCTGAGAGAGAAAAAGGAAAGGTAGGAGGATGAATGAGATGTGTCAACTAAAAAAACTAACTAATACTATATTGGTGCTAAAGTGCAGGAAGATGTCACAAGCATTCATTCAATTACTCTAAAATGTATCAAAACTTCTCTTTTTTTCAAGAATTACCATAACATTTACATAAATTAATCACAAGGAATTTCCATAACTAATGACCAACTTGGTGACTCTAAAAGATGAAAAAATTTAGAATATCACAACAGAGAAGGAATTACATTGCCATTGGAATCAGTAATAGAACTTCCACAGTATTCAGTAGTTTCTTTAGTATTTATCAAGCTCGGAGAGAGGCTCCCAGTATTTGACTGGTGAAGACTCTCAATGTGCACCTCCTGTTGTTATCTACAGAGTCAAATTTCTAAATGAAAAACAAAAAGAATGATTGAACCAGTGAAATGTCATAATTCTTATCTACTGAATCAAAAAGGATCACGGAGTCACGAATGCTACAGAAACCTCATTTGGATGTGCCAGTCCTTGTGATCTGCATGTATGATTGCTGTCTTCCACACAACAATGTTGATCGGATACAGAACATGTTATTCTCACAGGGGCTGACTCACATGAACAAGCATTAATCCCTTCAGAAACTAAATGATCTTTTTGGGTTGATTCAGGATGTGGATCTTCACTAAAATCTATATCCTGGCTCATGTCAAGTGGAGGTTCGAATGCCTACAATGTTCATTTTAACAATATCAAATATGCCCATAACACATTTAATGAATTAACCACTGACAGACTTAATTCTGACCTGAAGCATGCCAAATATAAAATGAGAGTTCATTGATATACACCTGCACCAATGGGAAACACAACAAACCAAAATCTTCAGAGACTACAAAATTTCACATGCTATTTCCAGTCATATCTGTTACCATTATTAAATAAAATCTAATTATCCATTATTAACTGCTGGAACATGCTATAATGTTCATATGCATTCATTTTATAGCTCAATGAAAACATGAATTGAGAATAAAAAAGATAATATCTCTAATTATCACCTCCACTTGGAATTGTGCTTGCTAAAATTCTAATTTCCTCTTAACATGAACAAATTTTTTATTCCGTTTTAAGTGACATGTCCCGTGACACTCATACGACATGTATTGGCGAAGTGTCCAATTCAAAAGACAATTTACTATGTATTTGACAATTCTATCATGGTTCCAACACAATTTTAAAAGGGATTAATACAATAATTTCCTAAAAACTCATAAACCTATTATAGAAATAAGAAACAAATCCTGTATGTAATCAAGAATATTTAGATTATATACATTTTTTTCACCTTTTGGATTTTAGATAAATAAATTAGATTCATTTTTTGTTATATTTGGCTAGTCTTGTTCATAGATGATTGTTTAATCCATAAATCTTGATTGTCAATTTATATAATTCATAGTGATGTAATATATAGATATGTATTCCTGTGTCCTATATTTTGGAGATTACTAGTGTTTATGTATCCGTGTCCGTGTCATATCTATATATTTAACTGGTAATTGTTTTTAAGAAAACTTACACATTTAACAAAAATCAAAGCTTAACATGGTAAAAGAATCCTAAGCAAGGCATATTGAAAAAAGATAAGCAGTTCTGAGAAAGAACAGAAACTAGTCCACCAAAGCCAGTACAGCCTAGTTATAAGGTTAGTTAGAACACTTTGTTTAGCTAATTATCGTGATTCAGTTATTCTAGAAGAAAATGCTTTGATTTCACAATCGAACAGCGTCCATGGCAAAATTAATTATTTATATACCATAATAATATTTCCTTGATTACGTTTAAGTCATCAGATCCTTTACAGACACAAGGAAACACAAGAGGGGTTCAGTTATGTTTCTTATAAACTTTTCCAAATTCTTTCAAAAAGATATCAAAATACAAATTTGAACAACAGTACAAGATGAACAAATGTACCATCCTAAGAATGATGTTTAGTTTTTATAAAAGTTGATATTTAATAACTACAGTATGATGTAGAGAACTAAAAGTACCTAAGGAATTGCATCTCCGTTTTGTCCCATACAAAGAGAGAAAAGCATATACTGAATACTGTTGAGTTATAACCATGCATACAAAAGATTAAAACATCGTTCTTTTCTTATTTGATCTCAAAACTAAAATAATTCCAAAAGTGTCTTTTCTTACTCCACAAATAAAGCATCATTAGAATCAACATCAATTCTTGACTTTTTTTTCTTTATAAGACTAACAAAAGAGAGAAAAATTATAAAGCAATGAAAATAGAGAATGCTAAATATACCTGCGTAATCTTTGAAACTTTCGAGGATAGTGGGGTAACAAAGCCTACAAACACAAAAAAAAGGTTCAGTAAACAAGGGAATATAAAAATGAACAGAAATTACAAAACAACTTGAGAACTGTGGAAACTATGTGCATTAGACACTTACAGTACACTAGCGCTCTAATTTAGAAGCTAGATTAGGAGTTAATAATTCCTATAGTAAATCCAGGATAAAGAATAAATTTATGCAGTTTTAGATAGATCATTCACACAATTCTTTCTGTATTATCTCTATTTTCATATGACAGGAAAGCAGGATTCAACTCATCTCTTTACCACAAGATTCAATAACCAGCAGCATTGAAATTTGTACAGAATCAAAAACCAAGTGGCAACCAATCAAGAGATCCATTAAGTGTTTGTTATGTTGTTTCTCTTCTGCATTATTTTCAACAGTGACTGACAGACAAAAGCTCAATCCATATAGTCTGAATTGACCAAAGTGTGCCCATCTTGCTCAAGCTTAGGAAGACACAAGCCAGAAATAACAGTGTAATCCCAAGGAAATATCGCTATTCTATGGGAAAAAAGTATGCAATTTCTTAGAAGCTTTAGTTTTATTACCATTCAAAATTGGAGTTTCAAATCACTCAATAATCTGAGTAACAAATTTTTTTCATAAAGATTGGCACAGATTACTAAGGTGAAACTTCTGTTTAGATCGAAAAATAACACCAAAATCACATAAAGGACAACGTCTAAGTTTTATCTTAGTAAAGATTTTTTTTTTTTAAAAAAAAAAAAAAACTGTCTACAACCACAATTTTGGCCACTACGTTTAAGTTTATGAAATCTCCATGATCACAATTGCAGAAGCATTTGTCTGGGATTTCCTACATTGTCAAGAACCCTTAGGAAACCGCAACTGCAACCAGCATTTAAAAGCTTTGTCCTACTCTATTTGTGCCACATCACAGCCATTCATAACAAATCTGATAGTGGCAGAAAAACGAAACAAAGCACCGGGAACTGAACTGTCAAACATCAAGTTAACAGCATTGCACTTCCAGATTCTCAAGCAAAAGCAGAGGACAAAAATACCTTATGGGCAGGTGGAAGCTTCCTGTAAGACTTTTCATATCTTCTAACATCCTCCTCTGCAGCATCAGGATAGCTGCATCGGAACAAATAAGTAAAAGATTAGGATACAGTGTTACCAGGGAGATATTTTTTTGTAAATAATCTCATGATAAAAACAAAATATGACATGTAAAATCACAGTAAAATTTCATAAACAAACAAAAACAACAATCTTTACTCATACAGCTAAAGAATTCAACACCATTTCTGTGGTTTTACACACTTGTAGCTGTGTGCATTTGAATTTCGACCAAGAACCGCTACTTTAATTTGATGCAATAACATTTATATTTTTCAGTAACAGACAGAAAAATTAACAAATCAAATAACACAACGATAAAATTTACATTTTTAATATTCGAAAGAAATAGTGAAATATGAACAAAAAAAAAAAAAAAATAACTTCCATCAGGAAACAAGATAAATAAAAAAAAAACAAAATCTTATTATTAATAAAATAAAAAAAAAAAAAAACCTTTTGCTCAATAAACAAAAAAAAAAATTTTTTTA
>Ga0099825_1001958_pt1 | contig 26931 bp, 27 predicted proteins | sample SiratroredBW_FD_76838 | JGI IMG/M metagenome (GOLD analysis project Ga0099825, IMG submission 76838) | Root nodule microbial communities of legume samples collected from California, USA - Siratro red BW | ecosystem: Host-associated > Plants > Roots > Nodule | place: USA: California | collected...
ACATTTTTTTGTCTACGGTTTGTAGAAGCCGTAAGAAGTGAAAAAAATGCAAATGCTTCTACGGTTTCTACAAACCGTAGAACATTTTTTTTCTGTTCAGCGGTTTGTACAAACCGTAGAACAGTACAAAAAAATTTTTCTTCTACAGTTTGTACAAACCGTAGAACAGAAAAAAAATTTCTACTGTTCTACGGTTTGTACAAACCGCAGAAGAGAAAATTTGAATTACTTACGGTTTCTACAAACCATAGAACAGTTTGACAGTGAAAAAAAATTGGACCACCGCCGTCCTCCGCCACTAATCCACCACAACTACCTCTACAATCTGAAATTAAACTTACAATGATACTTACCTTCGGAGAGGTGCAGCCGCCGTCGAATGGGGTGCGGTGGCTTGGGAACGGGGTGCAGACAAAGTTGAGGAAGAAAGGATGTAAGGGTGGTAGAGGGTATTATGGGATATGAAATGTTTTAAAAAGGGATAAATGGTAAATTTGCCTAGACTATGGAGGTGCAGGAAGATGATATGGAGGTGCAGGAAGAAGCAGTCTGTTTTGAAATACCTTACTAAAGGTAGGCCTGTATTTATAGCATTATATTGGAGTATGGACTGCTAGACCTCTATTTATAGCATTATATTGGAGTATGGACTGCTTCTTCTTGCACCTCCATATCATCTTCCTGCACCTCCATAGTCTAGGCAAATTTACCGTTTAACCCTTTTAAAAAAATTTCATACTCCATAATACCCTCCACCACCCTTCACATCCTTTCTTCCTCCACTTTGCCTGCACCCCATTCGAACTCCACTGCACCCATTCAAACTCCACCGACGACGGCTGCACCTCCACCTCCACTGTCAGTGCTTGTGTCCCACTTTGCCACTGTAGATCTACATTGAGTGCATTTTGGTTGCTAGTTGCTAGTGTTGGTTCTCACGATTTTCACGAACCGCAACCCACAAACCTCTACTTGCATCATTTTAGCACCCATTTAAGCAATTGAAAGGAAGATAAGCATCATTGTAAGTTTAATTTTAGATTGTAGAGGGTAGTTGTGGTGGATTGGTGGCGGAAGACGGTGGTGGTGGACTTTTTTTTTTTACTGTTAAACTCTTCTACGGTTTGTAGAAAACGTCAGTAATTCAAAACTTCTCTTATGCGGTTTGTACAAACCGTAGAACAGTAGAAATTTTTTTTCTGTTCTGCAGTTTGTACAAGCCGCAGAAGAGAAAAAAATTTTCTACTGTTCTACGGTTTGTACAAACCGCAGAAGAGAAAAAAATTTTCTACTATTCTACGGTTTGTACAAACCGCAGAAGAGAATTTTTTTTTTATTGTTCTATGGTTTGTACAAACCACAAAAGAGAAAAAAATTTTCTACTGTTCTACGGTTTGTACAAACCGCAGAAGAGAAAAAAAATCTGATATGCAATTTCTACAATCCGTAGACTTCTGTTACACACCTATACACCTACGGGTTGTATAAACCGTAAGCTCTTATAAATGTTGATTTAACTACGGTCTCTACAATCCGTTAGTGTCTAATATCTTGATTTTAAACCTACGACTTATAGAAACCGTAAATATAAAATTCTTACGGTTTCTACAATCCTTGAAAAACCGAAAACTGGATACCAAATACCTTGACGACGACGACTCTCGTTGTTTTTCAGCCACCCACTCCGACCGACGGCCGTCCAAAGCACCTTCAATCCGCCACTCCAGCATCGTCGAAACCTCCTACCACTACCACACTTTCCACCTCCGTTTAAAACTATACTGTATTACTCCTCTTCTGTTTAAAACCTTAGTTTATAGCAACAGGGATATTTTTGTAATTTGCTCATGTCTATTACTATAATTTTAAAAATTATGGAGGTACAAGAAGATGATACAGAGGTGCATGAAGAAGCAGTACGGAGTATGAAGAGTTTTGGCCCATCCTATTCCATTATGATTTTAGTTTTATACTTATAATATTTTCTATTTTTACACAACTACTCCTGTCACTTATATATTTAATATAAAATGGTTATCGGGAAGTGACGTACCTAATGCCACCAAAAAACACTTACCGGTCGGGCGGGTCGGCTGCCCATATGGTACAAATACTTTCCAATAATATGCATATTGTATGAACTCATGCCAAAATTGAAATTGTATTATTCTTTTATGTATGCTTTATAGATTTTACTTTTCCAACACATATTATAGTTCAAAAGGTTTAAACTCCAAGTAGGTAATAATTCTATTCCCCAACTATAGGTTCCTAGACTGTTTTATAAAATGGTTGGACTGAAATTGTATTGGGTTTGTCAAAGAGTTCAAGTGCAACATTAAGGAATAAAGGCACAAGGGTGTGTGAATGAAGTGATGTAATCAGTCTGTTTATTTTTAATGTGACATCTTTTAGATTTTTTTATTTATTGTTTCTAAATTTTATTTTTTTACAAGGGTACCCCTTATTATTATTTTACTAATTTACATATAAACGATTAATATGCAGTTATTGTTGAATAAAAATGAAAAAGAAATTACAACAGAGAACTTCAAACTATTTAGTAAAAAGCAAAAAAAAAAGTACATTTTTTTTATTTGAGTATTAAATTCCTGAAAGGCACTCAATAAATAAAGTATTTAGCAATTGAAATGCTTAAAATGAAAGTAATAAATGACAAAACAAAATATTATATACTTTTATTTATAGCAGTTATTCACACTATGGTAATCAAGTTCAGTTAGTACCAATAATTATTTGTATAAGCTTATAAATACCAATTGTTCAAAATTTTGTAACTATAAATATACCTTATTTTTTCAACAACAATTTAGGCTCAAACTGGTATATCAAGAGAACAAAATTTCTTACTTTTCATTTGTTTTTTGAACAGAAGTGTATTTTATAAATTATAGATAATTTATAATGAGAAGTATATTTTATAACTTATTAATAATTGTTATTATTAATAATATGTTTTTGTTTTTAATCTTAATTAATATTATTTTATTTTTAAAAATTTAACAACAATTTTAATTAGATATCTAAACACAGTGGTGGATGAATTTTATTAATATATATCTAAAGTATTGTTGATTTTGAAGTTTTGTCAAGATTTTGTCTTTAAAAATTGTTTTGAAAAAGTTAAGAAGAAAAAGTGTATTTAAATTATTCCTAATCTTAATTCTAAGAGATATAAGACTATCAGAAATATTAAATAAGTATTTATTAATATATATATATATATATATATATATATATATATATATATTGTAAACTATAAAACTTAAAGAAAAAAATTTGTTAAATAAGTCATGGAAGTAAAAAATAAATAATCTTTTATGGATTTTAATTAATGGTTAAAAATATCATTGGAAGCGTGTTTTGAATAATATGTTGTTTACATTTTTTTAATATAGATTTGTGTAGTATACATGAAAGAGACTTTATGTGAAAAATATATTATATTTAAGTTACAACTAAATATTTACATCAGATGGGATAAATGTTTTTAGTTCAGAGAAAATTATGTTGACATCATATCTGTTCTTTAATATAAATTGAAACCTGAATCTTTATCTTTGTTAGATAGTAAAGTAAAAATAAAACTAAAAAGTAGCCCATTTTAAGATTTTAAAGAAGGTACAATTAAAATTTTAAAGCATCCCATTTACATGTCATGAAAACTTCTATAAATTGTCTTCCCTCTCAGTTTTTTCCTAAGGAAAAAGAAGAAAGGGTTTAGAAAAGAGTCATCAACACGGTCATGACTCTTTTCTTAATTTCTAGTAAACAGGTTTTGTGAACAAAATAAAACAGAATAAGATTATCTTAAACCAAGGCCTTAATTGGTGTTTCTTGTAGTATCGCCTTCCTTTTCCCATTTGTTACGAAAACCTCTCACCGAAGCTGCTAAAATTTCAGAAATCGCTCGAGTTTGCTCATCTTTATCGGCGATTTGAAAGCTCTTCATTTCAATTTTTTCTCTCGCTTTTCCAATTCCAGGTCATTTCTATGCTCTCATAATTTTTTTGTTTTTTTAATTATCCTTATTCATATTATATTGTTACCATTTACTATAGATTTTGTACAATAAGGTTCGTGTGTTGGGATTGGGAGTACAGGATTGTGCTTCTTCATTATATTTCCGGTTTCGGAGGAAATTAACCCAATTCATGTATTGACACCTGGTTTTTGCCCCTTATACCCTTTTATGGAGTAATTTGCAGAATTTTCAGCAAATAGAACTCCCTTTTTGGTGCATTTTTTGTAATATAGGATCCATCACCCGTCGTATAATTGCCTGGTGAAATTTTGCTGCTATCCTTCATTCTTATATAAACTCAATATGAACCGTTATATAAACTCATTAGTTGTTGTTCTTCATTTGAGTATAAAAGGCTTAGTGGATTTAGCTTTTCAACTGCAATCTTAAGTGCTTGGAATTTGGTTTGATTCTCTTTGTGAATCTTTTGTGTTTTATTCGATGGTATAAACTACAAGCTCTGGGTTTTGACAGTAATCAGAGTTTTCAAATTTTGTTGGTTTAATAGTTTTTCCCCCAGAATGGCAGAGAGTACAGATGACGAATCATTGTTGGCTCGTATAAAACAACTGGAACAAGGTATGTGCATTTTTTTTCTTTTACATGTTAATTTAACTATCTTAGAATGGGTCGTTTTAGGTTTAGTAAGAACACTAGACTGATGTTGAATTGTTTGAACTGTTGTCTCCCGTAAACTCTTGCTTGGCATTGAAGTCATTTATTACAGTTATTGAACTTACAAAGTGTATAATTTTGTAGAGCGTGATGAATTACACAAGGATATCGAACAGTTATGCATGCAGCAAGCTGGGCCTGGCTATCTTGCTGTGGCTACCCGAATGCATTTTCAAAGGTATCTGTTTATTTTCCTATTCCTAAGGCAATCTACATACAGTGAATGTTTTTTCTTAATCCCAACAAAGAATATCCACTATATTCAAATCTATGCCCAATTAGGACAGCTGGATTGGAGCAGGAGATTGAGAGTTTGAAAAAGAAGTTGGCTGCTTGCTCAAGGGAAAATCTAAATCTGCAAGAGGAGCTTTCTGAGGCATACAGAATTAAAGTGAGTTATTGAATATTTTGACTTTGTTGCTTGCTTGCTTAAAATTCCTTCTATTTTGTTTACATATTTACTTTACTATATTCAGGGTCAACTTGCAGATCTGCACAATGCTGAGGTTTCAAAGGTCTCTCTTTCTCCTCACCCGTTGTTCTTCATTTTGTTTTGCACTCTAGCTTTGAGATTGCATGGGGAATTGTTGTCCCGCTTTAGCAACATGTGGAGAGTTGTTGGATGCAAAATTATTACATTTATTTTTGTCTGAATTTTTATATACTTTAATTGAAAATTTTATAATGGATTATGGTGAGAGCTTGATGGGAAAAACTCTTAATCCAATTTATAATTTAATCGTGATCATGCTATAGTTTGTTGAAAGAGTTGACGTGTTTTGACTGATGTGACTTGTGAGGTTTATGGTTTTGGTTTGTACTTTGATTTAGTTGTCCACGAGGAATGATGTTACTAATGACTTCAAATTTAACATCCAGAACATGGAAGCTGAGAAGCAAGTAAAATTTTTCCAGTGTTGTATGGCTACTGCTTTCGCTGAAAGGGATCAAGCAATTATTGAGGTTACAATATTGGCCATTTTCCTTAAAAATATTGTTTTCAGTACTTTGTAAATTTTCTTGTAGTTTATATTTTCTAATTTCCTCTTTATATTAGCAGGCTGAAAAGGCCAAAGAAAACGAGGAGACAATGTTGCAACAAATACATGGCATCCAACAGAGGTATCCTCAATCTTTGTGTCATTTTAGTGCTTGCATATCAATAACTAATAATCACCAAGGAAAGCTGAAATAGAAAGATAGGTGTCTTAGGAGATCTGAAAAAAGATCCTGTTTTTATTTTATGTAAGTAGATGATGATGACACGATGCACTTGTTGCTAGATTATGTTTGGTGTAACAAAGAAGCTAGTGGACGAACACACTGAGATCCACCCAAGAATTATAACAACTATGGCCAACAGAAGAGACATGTTTTACTTTTTCGCACCTATGGTTTTCCATTTTTTAAGTGATTTATTCATCTTACATGGCAAAATTGGGATGTTGTATTTTCATATAGTCTACATTTATTTCAATTCAAACTGTTCTTGCAAGTTGCTAGTGTGTCTGATCTCTTTATATGGAGGGCCATATGAGCTCTCTATTAGAGGTTTTAATTGCTTTTTTTCTAAGGTAATTTCTTGAGCAAGATTGAAAGGTTAAAACTTATGTTCCTATTATATGATTTCCTATACCTCGGTTCTGTATGATCTTGTTTTTTTATGGATTTAGGATATGTTTGCGTGGGAAAACATTTTTATTTTACTTGCAATCTATCTTCATCACAGGGTAGAGGAGCTCACCGCAGATTGTCTTAAACTAAAGGAATTTAATGATGCTCTGCAGATTGAGCAAGCAGTACATATGAAGCAAAATGAAGACTTCATGAAAGTATTGTTCTCGCTCTGCCCTCTCTGTGACTCTATCTTTCATTTTTTATTTCCTTTGTTAGTCAGTACAAAGCTTATCCAATGTTTTCTTAGGATACAAAAGTAATACTTGAAAACGAGTTATCGTGCATATTTCCTATCGATTTCTTCATTACGCAATTTATAACAAAATATTTGTCGTGGCATTTAATGGATCTTAAATACATGACTCAACTTTTGGGTCTCTCTGTATATTTTTATGAATTTCAGGTAATTAACAAGTTCTTTCAGATCAGACAACATTCTGTGAAGGAATTTGAAGATACTAGTTGGGATGAGAAATGTGCATGCCTTTTGGGTGACCCTGAGGAGGTGTGGAGTTTCAATGATGCTTCCACCTCTAAATACGTTGTAAGATTTCGAAACCCTGATATTCTCTTTAATTGATTATCAGGTTATGTATTCCTTATGTTATGCTGGTTATTCAGTATGTTATCCAGCATGACACATGCTAAAACTCACCACATCCTTTGGAACGTAGTTTAATTTGGCATGCTATTTACTTATGTGATAACAGATAACTGTTGTTACATAGGAGATTACTGTATTGAGATTATATATTCTGTAGATATTATGAATAACACTTTCTCAGACAGAGTGCATTAGAAGAACAGCTGGAGAGACTTAGGAATTCCATGGATTATCTTCAAAATAAACTGAGGGTGGTATGATCTAATTTATCTCTGTTATCAGCTTATAGCTGCCTAGTTAACCTTATTTTTCAATTATCAGTTATTCTTTATCTGTTTTGGATGCTTTAGGGCTTGGAAATTGAAAATCACTTGAAGAAGAGAGTCCACGTACTGGAAAAGAAACAAGTGAGTACTTTCAAAATTTGGAATAAAAGTGACATTTTAATACATCTGTTTATTCTGGATTCCGATGGCTTATTTGCAGATTTATATGGACAAAGTGGTTGAGAATGGCATAGCAGACTTGAAACAGTATCATTCCAAGTGTAGGGATGAAATTTTGAATTTACTTGGTGATGGAGAATCCACTATTAAATCCATAATCAATGTGATTGATGAAAATAGCCGGAGTACCTTACCAAATTTGACCCCTCAAAGAGATGCAAAACTAGAAGTATCTGAAGCTGTTGATATACATATAAGCTCTCAAGCTGCACCTGTCTCAGTGTCCAAGGTTTGAAACTCCGTGCTAATAATGAACCTCTTTTACAAAGGGACATCTCATTTTTGTTAATAGCGAATAGTGCACTTTTAGAAATTTGTGACTTGTAGAGCTATAGATAGTGCATAGTGTAGTAAAGGAATATGATTTATTTAATATTGCAAGTTACAGACGTACTGTAACATACTTTTCTTGAAGATTTACATGGTTCAGAATTAAAATATTATAGTATTACACTTACAATTACAAATTAAAACAGTGGACTAAGAAGAAGAGATGTCGAGGGAAAAGAATTGCATAAAATTCTAGGAAAATGAGCTTTTTAATCAGTTCAATAGTTGTCAAGCTGACATTGGGCTAGTCACTTTCAAGGACGATATGACCAGCTCGACCATGTTTAAGCGATATTTGGGCAGATTTAATACTCTCATGCTCACCTGATTACTTCCAATCTGAAAACAGGCCAGCCTTGTAACAAAGAATGCAGTAGGTTTTCCTACAGCTTTTACAATGTATTCTATCAGTAAAATAAACTATTGTTTAATATAATAAAGAAATTCTTTAGTTTTTATTTTTAAATTTAAACGAGTTAATTATGATGGTATAATAATGGCAGTGCTCTTATAAAAGTAGCAACATACATGTCTTAACTTGGTTTAGTTTACAGTCTGTCTTCATTTTACTGATATGTGTCGATAGTTACAAGATGCAAGCTTGGGTATTCATTAATTTTTTCATTACTCTTTCACAGAGGAACAGTCCTAGGGCACTGTCAGTGGGTGCTGGTTTAGAAGGTGACGCATCTGATTTTTTAGCAATGGCTTTACAAGAGAAGGTATTTTTACCATCTTCACGTTTGTTAAAAATCTTGTGTATTTAGTGTCTTTTTTTCTCATCACTAATCAGGATATTTGTGCTTCCAATTTCCTGTGATCTTGCTTTCTGATATTTACCATGCTTTATATTTCAGGTTTCTGCATTATTGCTTTTATCACAGCAGGAAGAAAGACATTTATTGGAGAGAAATGTGAATTCGGCCCTACAAGGAAAAACTGAAGAACTTCAGAGGAACTTGTTGCAGGTACTTGTCTGTAACACTTAGAATATTGCGATTACTGATATTCCGGTTGCTTGGTGCTAGTAGGGTCTGGAAAATGATTTATGGTTGTGATATGTGTACTATTTGGACTATCTCGAGAAGAATGTTAGTTATTTGTTTGCAATATCCGGATTGTTGGTTTTTTTATTTTTACTTTTTTATAAAACATGTCTGGCATCAGGATGAAATTTATCATCACCGAGGTTGCCACCTTAAAGTTCCCTCAATCATTTGCTACCACACGAACCATCGTTAAAAGAAAGAAAGAAGATACAAAAAGGCATGAGTGGACAGGCCAAAACTCATGCAAGAAAAAGATACAACCTCCAAATGACTAACAAAACCTGAATTTGGGGAGGCTTAAGCGAGTCCTAAAGAAATGAAACCTAATGTGTGGTAAATTGTCAAACCAAAAGAAATCAAGTCTATTATCCACACCAAAGTTAGAAAAAGCATGAGAACACTTATTCCTTTGCGAAAAATACAGGAAAAATTAAATTCCAAAGCTTTGCATGTGATTAGAGCTTTCTGCCAACGGGTCTTCAGCTTCCAGAACAACTTTTGGGTTCTCAAACGCATGACAAACCAATGTAGATTCACACTCAAGCCAGATTCTTTTGTAGTTTTTTATTTTAGAAATCTCACTAGCATAAATGGTGGCCATCAACTTAGCATAAAAGGAGGATCTAATACCCAACTCCCCTCTTCTACCTTTGAAAATTTCCCTTCTAGCAACATGCCTAGGACATCCTCTAGCAGCACCATCACCATTAACCTTGACCCAGCTAACTTTAGGCATGATCCAGTCAATTTGTTTAACTTTAGATTGCCTTTCCAAAGCCAACTTAAACTCATCCAGGGATTGTTGGTTACTATATTCTTTTCTTTTGTTTTCTTTTGTATTTTTTTTTATTCACAGGTTTCATCAATGAAGCTATGCTATGTTCCTCTTCAAGATATATAAATAGTATGTTAGAAATAACTTTTGTACCTCTAAATTGTGGGTCGAAGCAATAAAATTTTAGAACCATATGTGCAAGGATCCTTGATATACCCACTGTTTACAAATAGCTTTTTACTTGTAAGTTTTTTTTTTTTTTTTTGCTTCAGGTTACTAATGAAAAGGTGAAAGCTCTCATGGAATTGGCTCAATTGAAGCAGGAGCATAAATTACTTTTGGAGTATGATTACTTTAATAATGACAGTTGCTAATTCAATAACTTTTACATCACTGTATATTTTTACGCAGTTGCTCTGTTATTTTGTAGTGAATATTTTTCAAAGCATTTGTTCCTGTTTTCTTTAATAAAAAATCCATAGAAAAAATATAGTATTTTTATACTTCTGGTTCTTGTGTCATTTTACTATTTTAAAGGATAAAGTTGCATTAACATGCTTTGCTGTCTACTATTTTTCGTGTGTGTCGCTTCTAAGGTTGTATTTTTTTTTTCTTACTTTCCTTGTCCTTAAAAATAGAAGTCCTCTAGTTAACTTTCGTAAAAGTTCTATTATTGGGCCTTTTATTCATTGAAAAAATTTATGGCTCGGCTTATTTAAGGCAAGGAGACTAAAAGAAAAGTTGGGCAAAATACTACACAAGTTAATGATTTTGATTGTCTTTAACTCTTTATGGTTAGCAACTGGACATCGTGTGAAGAACTTATATGCTACACTAGTATACTATTTTCATTTTTTGGGTTTTAAAGTAACACAAGGTATCTTCATGATACTGAAGTATGAAGCTCAAAGGTGTACTTTATTTTTTAGTTTCCTGAAACGTATTGCTTTAAACTACAATAACAACCACCACCTTATTGCTATAGAAATTTTAAAGTCTTTATGATGTCTAATTGGCTTTGATTGTCCTTCAAACACCGCCACTTTCTCCCTTCTGGCACACTGTTGGCATTTCTTTTTAATCTTGAAAATTTAATAAAAAATAGTTTATTGTATTGCATGCAAACAAAGTAATAAAATATATTTATGCAACAATAAGAGTTCATCCATGTCTCTCTACCTTTAATATTATTTTTATTGAATTTACTTCTCTTTTTTTTTACCAGCAAGGATTCTTCATCATTCATCAGCTATCAGTTGAATTTTATCCCTACCTTTAATATTATTTTTATTGAATTTACTTCTCTTTTTTTAACCAGCAAGGATTCTTCATCATTCATTAGCTATCAGTTGAATTTTATCTTTTATTTGTCTTTCTTTCTCCTGCTACTTCAAAAGATTCTCCTTTAATGTGGAATGCCATTTTGATTTCGTTCTAATGCATGTGCAGAAAATTGGGTAAGGAACCTAATCAAGGGAAATGTTTGGTCAACACTGGAGACAGAAAGCTTGTTACTCGTGAAAGAGATGGATCTTTAAAGAACTTACTGAAGAAATCCTATTTGAGACGATGGATTGCCCCGCTGGATGTTAGTGGAAATGAAGTTGACAGTAGTTTAAACAATGAAGGGAAAACTTTCAATCATCAATCCAGCAGCAGTATGGATTTTGCAAGGCATGTGTTAAATTTGGGAATTTGTGTTATGTGATTTTATTCCATTAAGGGATGATTGTGGCTGGACTTACGTTTTTATGGTAATTAAAATTTTAGGGTAGAGGGATAATACCCTTAGTCCAAGGTGGTACAATTACAAAAAGCCTTTCATTTCAAAATACTTGAGGACTTATTTACATTTAATTCACTCCAAGGAGATGAGTAGGGTCTTATACTTTGATTTGTCAAACACAAGATTTTACCTTACTCCACTCAGTTGATCCCTTGGGGTTCTGGATAGTTTAAATTTTAAAGCATGTCATATCTATTTTGAGATAGCATTACGTATGGTGTTTCTTTTTCAGCTTTCTGTTTACTTGCATAGTTTACTTCTGTTTAGCAGAATGAAGATTGAAAATGCAACTCTTAAGGAAAGCATGGAAAGTATGGAACATTTAACTTCATCAATTCATAGGCTTCGTCTCTCTCTTTCAAAGGTATCACGCTGTTTTGTTTCAAACTGTTAAAATTTTAATATTTGAAGGAGACCAGGGGAAGAGGGGTCATAAAGGGAAATTGTTTAACTTGAGTTCTCTTTAGCACGGTTTAACCAGAAACCATATCCTGTTTAGTTTTTGAAACTTGAAAGGTAAAAATGTATTCACATGTTTTTTAGGCCAAGGAGTGTGTGACTTCGGAAGGTACAATTTCCGGTGTTTCAGAAATCCTTAGTGACGTTATTCATGAAGCAGAACTTTTAAGGACTGCTCTTGGCAGCTCCTTGCCAACCAGCTGGTCTGTTGAGGCAGATATTAGTTACATTGGATACGGCGTGGGTAGTGACAGGGGGGATCAGGAAGCCACTGATGAGAAGATGGATACTGTTTCAGCTGCAGGGCTCGAAATGGTTGAGCTTCTGATTTTTTCGGCTCAGATTTTGAGGGACTTGCAAACCAGGATGGTATTGGTTCCGGGTACAGAAGTTCTATGAACTGCTCCTTGTGTTTAGGGGCTTTGAGTATTCGGCTGATAGTCGAGGCTCGTTGTCCTGCTTCGATCCCGCAGGGTCATGAATCATGTATGTTTGTTTATATGTTTGTTTATAACTCTCATGCACCTGCACTTCTTCCTTACCTAGCCTAAGAATAGTCGCATGTCAATTGTTTTGCCACTATTTCACTACTTCTGGTTTCTATGACTGTATCCATTCTATTATATTGTGTTTTTGTTAGTCTGTAATACTTTTAAGATTGTAATTTATTAACGTATCGCAAGTTGAGTTTAACCTGGTTCCATCAACAAGAAACAAATTCTATTATTTTTCAATTATACCTTAACGTAAACTTAAACCACATATTATGGGTAAAGAACAAGTCCAACAGAGACAAGGGGGAGTCTGGTTTCAGTCAATTCATTTAAATTATATAGACTTAGATATTTCATATAGAAGATTCTCAATAAGAGAAGACTTAAAATATATATTTTAAGGTTGATTAAATTATTGAGAAGTTGAATTCAAATAAAAATGGAAGTCAATGAAAAAAAAATTAGGTAGAACAAACATTTTATCATGTTTTGATTAGTTGTTTTGTGTATCAACGGGACGTGATTACGTTATCCTTTTGCCTTCGGAGAACATGAGAAGATAGATAAATATTTTTTTTCTTGCTTATTATATCTACCATTTTATTCTAGTATAACTTTTCCCTTTTGGAGAAATTGAGATTGGATCAATACATATCAGTTTAAGATTATTTATAGTAAATGAGTGAATACCCAAATTAATTAGTTAAAGTTTGAAGTGTTGGCTTGATAGGTTCATCAATAATAATTTCACTCATGATAATTTTATACATGAGTTTCTGAAAAAATTTCGTTTTGGATATAAGTCTTTTTGTTAATGATATTCTTACTAGAAATTTAAATCAGTCATATTAATAATAATTCTTTTTCATACAAGTATTTTATGTTAGGAGACATAAAAATACTGAATGAACCAACAATATCCCTTGAATGAAATCTAAAACCATAATATAAATTTTCTTTCCCTCAATCTATACAGTTAATATCCTCACATATTAAATAAAACCTTATATCCCAATACACCATCACAAATTTTCAAATCTCTCCTATCATAATCAAGCACAACACTACATGCATAGATAGATTTCATTAAAATACATAATTTTTCTTTAACCACATAAACTCAAACCCAAAATCACAAAACTAATTGTTCTAAAAGAGAGAGAGAGAGAGAGAGAAAATAATTTTCTCATTTTGAATTTATTTCCTCACCAATTTTGCAAAAGTACAATTTTTTCTTGGAACTGTATTTTTTTTACCATATTTCCAAATCGAACATCGCTTGTATGAGTGAATTTTTAAAATATTTTAAAATGCATTTAAGTCTCATGTCACTTTGTCTCACATCTACCTAGGAATTACATAAGAGTGAAAAATAACATTTAAACATTTAAATTTTGATGTAGAGTTTTGTTAAGAATTGTACTAAAAAAAACTATATGTAGAACGGAAAAAAATTCATAAACTCATTTTATATGACAAAATTACCTAGGGACCGACGAGACTCAAGTTTTGAAAAACTAAATTAAATATTTACTCTAAGTTTTATCAACCCAAAGTTTAGATTAAAAATTCTAATCAAGTAAATGAAATTGTTTTTTTTTTGAACTTTTTAAACTGTTTCATACTTCTTTAAATAAATTTTATTTAGCGTATATATCTTCAAATTTCAGAATAAAAAACTTATTTGAAATTTATTTCAAGTGATTGTTGAGTCAATATTAAACTATTTAAAATCAAATTAATAAAATTTAAACTTAGATAAATATTTTATCTTGGTATTTCAATTCACGTTGACATTAATTTATAGAATATATTTTAAATTCAATTACAATTTTAAAATGTCATCAAGATTGAAATCTGATGTAATTTGTATCATAGACTGGTTGGTTAAACCGAATTGATTTTGCTAGTGCATGCATGAGATTACATCGAATTTCATACAATTTGATTCATTTCAACCACCGAAAATTTTCTACTCAAATTAGATGTATTAGACGAGTTAATCCTCTATATGTATATATTTCAAACTTTTCATGAATCTAATAGTCATTGTAAAAACAATGATAGTAAAGGTTAATAAAATTATGGAACATAGTGTATTATATACTTATTGATATTCATAGATTGCTTAATTGAGAAGAGAAAGCCCAATTAAAGTTTGGAGCGAAGTGGAAGGCGATGGAGGGAGCGAATGGTGGTGGCGGCGGCGATGGTGGCAGCGATGGTGGCGATCGTCCATGGCAATCTTACCACACTGTTTACACAACCGCTAAAGCAGGTCTCGTGCCCTTCCTTTTCGTTTCTGATCTTTAATTCACTTTCACAAACACTTATTCGCTCTTTTTTATCTGAATTTCACATTTGAATTCAATGGACACTATTGCTTTGCTATATTGTTAAGGAATGGAAGGGGTGGACAAGGAGAAAGTTCAGAGAGTAGTTTACGAAATGAGTAAAGGATCCAAATATTTTCAAAACGAGGAACGCAAGGAAGCTTTTATTAACCAGAAAATTCAGAACCTGCGAATTCAGTGTGCTAAGCTCACACAAGCAGACCTGGCCCACTATCGCAAGGTAATATATTGAAATCATCTCACACCCGTTTCTCTTTTTACCAACAAATTCCCATTTTTTTGGTTCCCTTTCTTTAAAGGAGAGGTCGTTGAATTTCAATGCTTTTAACATATATTAGTTTAATGTAATGTATCAGTTTTTATTATGACAGGTGGCTGATAGAAGAATTGTTGAGCTAGAAGCTTCGCGTGATCTTTCGAGGATTTGGTTACATGTAGATATGGATGCTTTTTATGCTGCAGTTGAGACTCTAAGTAACCCTACATTACAGGGCAAGCCAATGGCTGTTGGGAGCATGTCCATGATATCCACTGCCAACTACGAGGTTTACTTTCTCAATGCATTATAATCTTGATATATCTTTTTTCTGTATTTTACAATCTGAAATGATCTGGTGTGGGTGTTTGAAAAATTAATCTGCATGAAACTCACTGAGGTATGGAATTCCTGATCCTGATTTGGTCTTTACACAGGCCCGAAAGTTTGGGGTTCGTGCTGCCATGCCTGGGTTCATTGCACGTAAGCTATGTCCAGAATTAATCTTTGTCCCAACGGATTTCAAGAAGTATACTTATTATAGTGATTTGACTAGAAAAGGTATTCTTCTTTTTGTGATTAATTTTGTAACTTTTCCTTTTAATTATTGATGCTAGCTTGATATAAACTTATTATTGTTAGTTTTCCGGAAATACGATCCCAATTTCATTGCTGGTAGCCTGGACGAAGCATACCTTGATATAACTGAAGTTTGCAAAGAAAGGAATGTCAAAAGTGAAGAAGTAAGTTATTAAATTAACAATGGAAGACTTTTTATGTATTAAATCTCTTGATTTTGTGAATTTGGATATGTAGATTGCCCAAGAACTCAGAGCTGGTGTTTATGAAGAGACTGGTCTCACATGTAGTGCTGGAGTGGCACCAAATCGCTTACTTGCTAAGGTTCTGGATATTATCTGCCAAACATGTTTCTCATGACCATGTTATCAGCCCATTTGTTCTCAAAAGCACCTTATCATGTTACATTTGAAATATTAACTCCTGTGCATGCACTTTTGTGATTGCCTGGGGTTGTTTTCTGTTTTCAAATGAAATTCATTAAGGAATGCACTTTTACATTAATTAGGAATGGACAACGTACATGTTTTTTCCCCTTTCATTTTCCGTTTTCTTGTAATTCTTTCTGTGTATCTTCTCAATTCTCTCATAATTGGCCGTGATGGTTGTCTTTTATTGGTTTTTTGGTTGAATTTTTGCTGGCACAGTCCCACTCTCCCCCCTCACCCATCATTACCCAATTTTAAAAGTCGTAAATTAAAATTTTTGGTGACACCTAATGCGGTGTTAGCTTTATGTAAGCACAACTGAGTTTACACATCTTACTTTTTTGTTTCAACGTTTTGCATGGCCAATGTTTTCTACTTCAAATATTGGCAAGCAGAGGATCTGGAATACTACTTCTTTCTAACTTATTTTTTTGATAAACTGTAAGGTAGTAAAGATGAAGTGATTTTTTATCTGCTTGGGAAATTTCATGTTATATTACTTTACAATATTGACTTTTAGTCTCATATAGGTTTGTTCAGACATAAACAAACCAAATGGACAGTATGTTTTGCCAAATGACCGCATGGCTGTTATGACCTTTGTATCCTCCCTTCCTATCAGAAAGGTGTGCTTGAGTTTTTTGTATTCTGATTTCATCAATTATTGGGGTTTTCTGATTCCAAAATTAATGGTTTTTTCTAGACTTGGGCTGGACTGTTTTATATGCACTTGCTTGTCTTTAAAAGAGGTTACTTTGTGATAATAATCGGGAATGGTATTGACAGATTGGAGGCATTGGTAAGGTCACAGAGCATATTTTAAAGGGAGCTTTTGAAATTAACACATGTGAGCAGATGCTAGAGAAGAGTGGCTACCTTTATGCATTTTTCTCTCAGACAACAGCAGGTTAGCCATCTGTTCAGGAGTCGTTGCTTTTGTTATTACTGTGCAAGTTATGTTTACTCCCTGTGGATTTCCTATTTACATGGAAATTCAGCTGAACTTAATACAAGTTATGTATTTATTTTGATTTTGATGTCTATTCTGAAAATTATATATCTTCTATTTTCTACTTCTATTTGGCAAGTTTGTAATTTAGGTTTTCTGACCATAATTTTTGTTTTAATCATATGTTCCATTCCAAATTAATTATGGAATTCCTTTAATAACATGTGACTTTTTGTCAATTTGCTGCAGAATTTTTCTGCTCTGTAGGTTTAGGTCTTGGGCAGAAAGATTCTGCCCAAGTAAGATCTCGGAAAAGTATTAGTAATGAAAGAACATTTTCTGCCACTGAAGATGAGGTGCTATTGCATAAAAAATTGGGTATCCATCTTGCCTATTACCGTTTTACCTTTAAAGGAAAAATGTTTGATTGTACATGTGGTCACAGTAAACTCTAGTCAATTATTTGGGCTTTGTAGTACCTAGTTTCAATTGATTTGGATTGCAGCCTTAAATTCACTACATACACATCAGCATATGAACAATGCTAAGCTTACTTTTGCAGTGGAGCTTGCTGAAATGCTATCGGCCGACATGCAGAAAGAGGGTCTGTGTGGGCGAACATTGACTCTTAAGCTGAAAACTGCTTCTTTTGAGGTATTACTAGTTATTGATGCCTTGACATTGTTTTCTCTTAACATTTTCCTAATTGTCGAGAGTAATTTAGTTGGTTTGTCAACTCTGGGTATGAAACTTGATTGGAAAAAAAGAGTCACCTGTTGTTGAAGAGAAATTAACTTAACCTCTAGGATATTATGATTTGTTGGTTTTTCTTGAATTTTGTTCTAGTCCCGTTATAAATGCTTTATTGTCTCCCTACATTTTACTGTCCCACTATACTTTTCTTTCAAGGACTAATAAATGCACAACCTATAGGTTCGGACCAGAACTGTGACTTTACAAAAGTACATCAGCTCGAGCGAGGATATCTTGAAGCATGGTACAAAGTTGCTAAAAGCTGAACTTCCTATTTCAGTAAGATTGATAGGTATGTGTTTCTTTTAGGTTTGTTATTGTTGAGATTTATCCAGACAGTGCTCTATGCCAAGATCAAAAGGCACTTACTTCTTACAGATAGACTATGAGAGTTCACTTTGGTGCCTCATCTGTGTCAACATAACAGATTTTTCTTCTGTTAGGCCTTAGAGTATCTCAGTTTAATGGAGACAAATGTAGTGCTACTTCTGATCCTACACAGAAGACCATTACCAACTTCATTACTTCAGGAGATGTCAATAGAAATTGTAGTACTTTTCCAGATGTTGCAGATCTTGACTTTGTCAGTGATGCAGAAACCAATCTTTCCATTGACAATCGGCAGACGAGTCAACTTGATTGGAGAGATCCTTTTGTTGGTAACTATTTGTCTGATGGAGATTACCAAAGCTGTATTGTCCAGAAAAATGATAGTGTAGAAGAGGTCTCTCTTTCTCCCTACCTTACCTGTTTAGCCATGTAGCAGATATATAAATGGATTCAGAAATTGTTTGAGGAGCGTTCTCCTGTCAATTTATTGTGTTTTCTGTTGTGTTACCAGGTACCAACACCTAGTAATGATGCTACAAGTTCTCACAACAGTGGATTTACAGAAGCGCTGGGATCTACTTCTTTCCAGGGGCAGTTTGACGTCATCAATGTGATGAATGAATCTAAGCTACTGGAGGGTGCGAGAGTTAATTCTTGTTGTCAGGAGACGACGATGATGTGGTTGAATGACTACAAATGTTCACTTTGTGGAATAGAACTACCTCCAAGTTTTGTTGAGGAAAGATTGGAACACTCTGATTTTCATCTTGCTGAAAAGCTTCAAAAGGAAGAATCTAGGATTCACCAACCATGTGTTCCGAGTCGAAGGTACAATGTTTATCTTCTACAATTTGCTTTAACTTTTACAATTGCAAGTTGATAGATAGGAATTGACAGAGTGCAGGCATGTGTTCACATTTTTGCTTAAGGAGTTCTTTAATATAACGTATTAACAAATGTTCTTTCAGCCAGAGTCAAAAGGATGGAATCACTAGACAAAGCAAATCTAAGAAGCAAAAGTTGTCGCAGAAAAAAGGCAAATTTACACCCATTGATTCTTTTTTTGTTAAAAAGTAACCAATCACAGCTGTCAAAACTTATTATAATGTACAGAATAACTCAATTTTTTATCTTTTACTGTATTATATGCATGCTATTTTTCCTTGTAACGTGTACAAAATAATAAATTCATCTGCTTGTAACTTAGGTTGTAGTATGAAATCTTGTAATTTAGGTTGTGTAAAATAGTTTTTTCACGCGACATATTGTTCTGTGACATATTGTTCTGTGAGCGTATTGTTATCCGTTCACAATACACTATCTCCAAGTTGAATTGAAGAGACTTAAATTTATGGGAAAGAAGTTGTTTTTCAAAAGGTGCACTCTCTGGCAAACAGGAGTTGGTTTATTGGCAGCACACTTTCTAATACAGTAGTTCAAGGAGAGAGACGAGGGATACATTTTTTTAGAAATAGTATAATGGATTTTCAATTTGTTTTTCAAACCCAATAAAATTTGAGATACATCGTGTGTAAAATTTTCAAGTCTACCTATTTTCTGTTTGACAAATCCCAAAAAATCAGTCTCCATGTTTGATGGTGATTTTCTTTGGTAATGAACAAGAAAAACATGCCTCATGAGAAACAAGAACAACGAAGTTCACAAATTTGTGGTATTGTTATGTTTGGAACTACTTTCATCAGGCAAAAATGAATAAATTTGTTACCCATTAAGTGAAAATGAATAATTTTTTGGTCATACAAAAAATTAGGAAATAGTTGTTGATATTTGTTTTACTTAAATGATTTTTTTAAAAGGACAAAATTCTTATATGATATCATGTTTTATTGTGGGTCTTTTAATGATTGGTTAGTTTAATTTTCTGGCCTTAGAGTGCCACATAAATTTAAATACTATTCATGAAATTCACTTCAATAGTAAGTTGTTAAAAATAGTTGCTTAATCTAACTTCGTAAATCCTATAATTAATTTTCTATTTTTAGGTTCTTTTTATCTGAGTTGTATTATTTGGATTTTAATATGTGCTTTGCTTCTTATTTTTTAAGTTTGTTTTGTTGACCGATAGCTTTCATTTTGTCCACTTCTTTTCTTAAATCATGCTTGTACAAGCAACACACATTCTCCAACACCGAAAGAATTTAAGCAATGCTGTTTAGCATTAATTAACCTATTAAGCACTTATATTAGAAATATTTTTATAAGGAAAAAAATATATTTAGCATCAACAAAATCTCCTTCTTACTTCATACAATTACCAATTTCTAACCTTTTACTTTTATAAGATTTCAGTGATTTTCATGAGAATAACTTATTCCACATCTCAAGTACGTGTTAGGAATTGTGTTTTCGATCATAGTTGTACAAGTGATAAATTAATGAGGATGATAATTAAAATCTATCTATGAAAATAATTTCTATATGATTACTTTTTCAAAACATACAAATATCGTATACCTATTTGGACATTTTTGGAAAAAGAAAAAGAAAATCTAAACTTCACAAATACCTCGTTGAGAAGTTAAATACATGTAATCTTATAATTAACTTTCACTTATATTTTAACAACATACTAACATTAAAATAGAAAAATTAATGAATGATTAATTATTTTAAATTATATAAAGTTTTTTATTGAAATTTCAAATATATTGAGTAAATTGGTAAAATTTAATATTCATAAAAAAAAGAATAGATTGAAAAGGAGAGTGCGTGCATTTGTGGATAAAAAGAGGGAGGTATATCCCCATCCCCAAAAGAAACAAAAGGGACAAAGAAACCTAAGACATAAGACCCAGTCACTCACTCACTTCTGAGAATGCCTCGTCGGCACTCCGATTCCAAGCGACGCCATTCTAGATTCGATTCACCACCCAGGTTTCTCTCTCTTTTCTTCTCAACTCTTCTGTTTCTCTTTCTCCCTCCTCACACTTTTAATGCTTAAATTTTTTGGTCTATTTCTCATATTTTGCTTCGTGCGGTGTTTAGCAGTAATGCTCATCGTTCTTTTATGCGTTTAAGCCAATCAATAATTGTAAATTTGGAATGATGAGAGGGGTGTTGTGATGGATGCATTGTATTGTATTGTGTTGCAGCCCGAAGAGAAATCGGAGGGATGGATATGGAAAAGAAGAGAAAGAGAGATTGGGAAGCAGCGCTAACGTACAAAATGAAGATCATCTTCCTTCGGCTAAGCAACAATCTGCCTCTCTTCACACTAAACCAAATGATCAGCATGCACCTCTTCCCACTCAAGTACACACATCTCCCTTATTTTCATCATTAGTTTTTCTCTTTTAATTTGTTTTTCACACTGTCAGAGCTACTACTCAAAATTTTCCTATCATGTTCACTCTGAGGGTTGTTTACTGCATGAATAGTTTATGCGTGTATAGTTTATTATTTTAGCTAAATATATAAACATTTATTTCCATCGTAACATAATAACTGTTAGAAAATTATTCTTACGGCCTGAAATTTGTAAGCGCTTGGAATATTTATAGTCACTTGGTTGTGTTCCCATATGAAAGAAAATGTCTTAATTCAACTAGAGGTTTTAAATTGTGTGCTTGATTTTTATTCAGTGTACGCAATCTATTTTTTGGGGGGTGATGTAGTGGGGTTCGTGTTCAGCACCATGCCTCTGTATATATATAACCACCTTAGGCTTGCCTATGCATGTTTTATAACAGCACGAGAAACGAGGTAGCACTGGGCAGGTTTCCCAAAGCTCGGGTCAAAGGAAAGCAGGTGGTGAGTTTCCATTTTTTTATTTATTTTTATTTGTATTGTCTTTATCTTTTCAGTCATGAGTCGTGATGGGGGAATGCCGTGTATGGATGATTTGTATATTGTCTGTCGTCATACAAGTGCATTATTTCTTTCATTTTATGCTAGAAAAAATGTTCTTTTTTTAAGTTATAATATGTTGTATTAAAATGTGGTTGAGAATTAAAAAAGTTGTTTTTATAAGTTTGAGCCACCCGTGCCTTCTTTCCATGAATTGGAAATATAAATCATAAAAAACTTAGTTGTTCACGAAATATAATCTAATTAGTTTCTTTTATTGAAGAGCGTGGATGGTGGAAGGACTCAAGCAAGCAGCTTAATGAAAGGGCAGAGACAAGTCACCGCAGAGAGCAGAGAGATGATAAATCACAAGCTAAACCAGATGATAATACTTTCCAGAGAAGAGATGGTTTTTCTGAAAGGAAAGATGATCCACCTCCTACTTCAAGGAAAAGACCTGCATTTAGGGAGAAGAGGATTCCAATGGAATCAGGAGATGCTAATGTGGCTGCAACAGTGGCAGTAAAGTCAAGCGAGATTGACCACCCTCCAGGAAGGAATGACGGGAAGAAGGAGGAAAGAAGCAGCAATCCACACCATTTGGATAGACCTGAGAAGCCTTTTGCAGATGACAGAGCACCTAACAAGTTTGGAGCTAGGAGAGATGGTTTTCCATCAAGAGGAAGAAGGTATGGGGGCAGTGACAGTTATAGGGGAAGAGATAAATTTAATGGAAGACAAGGTTATCGTCTGGATAAGATTCAAACTGAGAAGTGGAAGCATGATTTGTATCAGGAGGTAAGTAAGGATCCTATTCCACAGAATGAGGATGACCAGATTGCAAAGCTGGAAGCACTCTTGGCGTCATAATAGCAAACAGCAGGCAATATTTCTGAGATCTTAAATCATCCCTATTAACTTGTAGATTATGGGACAATTTCTACAGAAGGTTTAGGTGTGTAATTTATAAGCATGTGCTACTCTAAGCTGCTGAGTCTGTCTCTGTATCGAGTTGTTACCATCTTCAACATGCCAGGGATGTTAAGCAGAACAGCTGTCAGTTCTATAGAAGCTAACTGGATTCAATCCTCGTTATCTGAGACAGACAGGTTTTGAAAGTGAAATTACCTTGGCTTTGTTACCACACAAGAACAAATTGCAATTGAAATGCCCGAGTTTTCATAAACCTTTTTGCTTTAGACAATCTCTAGTTTGCAAGGTATGTCAATGTGTAGGATATGTATTTTGGTCTATTTATGTGTACCCCTATCAAGTATGTCAAGCCGTGATCGGGTTGAATTGGAGAGGGAAGTATCTCGGTTTACATGAACGAGACCTGGTAAAAGGTCTTTACAATTAGGAACAAATGGCTACATGATCACTTGTTATGGACATCTGCACTTTCATTTCCAGTTGACTTTAAACTAGTCCAGATTTTAGTTTGGTTTGATTTTATTTAACATTGTTAAATGCTAAAGAAAATGGAGCAAAAACTGAATAATATTATATATTGGCATTTTAAATTAGATTGCAGGTAAAGAAAATCACTCCAAAAGCGTGCAAATTTAAATATCTAAATATAAAAAAATCATTGTTAATTGTAAAATATTGTTTCTCTAACTATTGTGTTTTATATTATTTGAGAATTGGGTGAAAGAAGCTTGTATTATTGACTACTGTTGGAAGACTTGTGTGCAAAAATATATTACAGTGTAAAAGTTAACACAGCAGTAACTAACATAAAAGATCTGTGCCTTGGTGTGTAGATGGTTTAAAGTTGTGGGAATAGGAAGTGAGTAATCCCCAGGACGTTCGTGAAATGTCAGGTTATTAGCGATTGGATTGGTTGATGAGAAGTAGAGGTCTTTTCCAATGCGAAGGATTCGAAGTGCTGCATCATGATAAGCATTGAAGGGATTTGAGACAGAATATCTGAGCTTATTGCAAAACTCTAGTCAGGGCATGTATTGGCGAGATATAAAGGCATCCCTCTCAAATTTAATTAAGAAGCCTGGGAAGCAGTTTGCAACCAAAAGGGCCTGCTTTGTTTTAAAAGGCATATTTTCATCTTGTTTATGCAAATGCCAATCCTAATCCCAATTATAGCCAAAATAAATGAATTTACAGTGAACTTAACCAAAGCAGAGAATGAATCATATTCAAATCTCGACAATTGTAGAGAAACTAGAACTACAATTAAATCTTAAATTCATTTCATTTCCTTTTCTTTCAAAAAATCAAATTTTAAATAAAAATGCACGACGCATTATTAATTTAAATTGAATAAACTCATAAAATACATTAAAATAATAAGACATAATTTTAGAATAAGACTTGAAGAAACAAATAAGTATTGTAATTTTATAAATTTTTAAGTACTATAAAGTGACCCTATAATTTACTAGTTAAAAACCAAATCAATACTTCAAAACTTTTGAAATATTATTCTCACAGACAATTTTCCTTCTCCAATTCTGTCAAACCTAAAAGATTCTCACACATTCATATCAATCATCTTGGTCGCACTTCAGCCAGTGCACCATGACCTCTATACTTCTACACTTCTAATTCTAATTTCTGTAAGATTAAACTAAAAAAAAATACATAAACTAGGAGACATTTGAAATTGAGGGCAAGAATTACATTGAAGTTATATGATATCAAATAACAAGATCTTCTATGTCTGTTAGGGGTTCTGCACTGGCAAGAGACTTGTTAACCACCAATTGCCCACAAGCACCACTTATGTCTTGACCCATCTGCTTCCTAACTGTTGTTCGAATATTATATGTACCTCTGAGAATTTTCTGAAAATTTGAGACTTTCTGCTCACTGGTAGGTTTGAATTGACTCAAGGAACCGATAGGGTTGAAAGGTATTAAGTTCACTACCTGTTTCATAATTCAGACCACAAGGGTTAGTACTTAGCATTGCGTAATGGAGCAGAGCATGAAGATCACGTTTAAGAACTCTTATTCTGAGAAATAAACACCACTATTCTTCAGTGGCTGCATTTTAGAGCGGAAAGGTGGCATGGGAATAATAGTGGCAGAGCATAAATATGACTAGAGAAAGGAACAAGCAATTTTCAAATCTATAAATGAAATTCAGAGTAATTACTCAAAATTCAGAAATTTCCCATGTACTTCTAATTAAATATTGAGTGCTTACCACTTGGAATGTCTCTAATAGTTTACCCAATTGGTGGGCATGCTGCTCTTCATCATTCACCTCATCAAGCATTATGTATTCAATCAGTATTTTCTGCAGACTGTAGTCAAGGATGAACTATTAAAAGCCTCCAAAATCACTGAAATCGTTCACAAAAGTTACATGATAAGATCCACTATTAATATGAATGATCAATAATCACCTTTTTCTTTGATATTCTTGCAGTGAATTCATAAGTTTTTCCAAAGGGAAAGCTCGAGCAGCAGGCATTATCTGACAACGGATGTCTTGGGCTGGTGCATGCAGTGAGACTGCCAAGTTCAAACCAGGCAGGTCACTATGAAGCTTGTTGATAGCATGAATAATACCAACCTATCAAAGATGCAAACATACCCTTCATAAGCCAGAAATTTCCAGTATTCAACAATGTTTTGTATAAGAAATTACTTAACAGCACAACAGACAATACATAGCAACAGCAAAGTGCCACTCCAAGATTCTGATTATAAACATAATCTACTTTAGGGCCTCAGGAAATTCTAAGATTTTACTCAAACGGTAAACCACATGGTCAACAAACGAGGAAATGCCTTACCTAGCTGGGTAGTCATTAACAGACACATAAAAAGGAGTAAATTGTGTTAGTTAAGTTGTAAAGTTTCGGGCATGAAATACAAGACCCACCTAATAATGGAATAAAACCAACCACGTTATAGGAAGGGATGTCAGAAAAAGTAGAAGAAAATAATGCAATTACATAGAGCATATTTTACCGTTGATACGGTAATCCTTTTCAAGGACAACTGAAATGGCAATCCAGTCATGATGCGAACTGCTTCTACCACAGCAGAATAGTTGTTGAGAGGCTCTCCCATTCCCTGTTGTAAGAAAATATTAGATTAATTTGCAAACAAGAAAAGCATGGTTCGTGCAGAAATAGAGGTAAAAATAAATACCATGAAGACAACATTACGAATTTGTGAGAAAGCAGAAGCATGAACGAGCTGTTCCACAATTTCCCCGGAGGATAGGTTATTTTTGAATCCCATGGATCCAGTGGCACAAAATTTGCAACCCATTTTGCATCCTACCTGCACAAAAGAAAAGAAGTAGGAGGCATTAGCAAAAAGAGGAAGAAATGTGAACGAATTGAAAAATAACCTAACCTGAGATGAAATACACAAAGTTGCTCGTAGTCCACCGGGACGGGGTTTGCCAGCGTATACGCCCAAACGAGTATCGTACCTCATTATCACAGCCTCCACGAATTCTCCATTCTGCAAAACAATAATTTAGATAATGAATCGATTCAGAATGAGTTGCAATTGATTGAAAGAATGTTTGAGAGTGGAGCACTTGGAGTTTGATGAGGAGCTTTGAGGTGAGGTTGTCGGAAGAGTGGAAAACGGAGTGAAGAGAAGAAGAGAGAGGGTTTGTTCCTCCGAAGTGGGAACGAAGGACGGAGTATGCTGAAGATGGCAACGACGGCACCTGTTTCTCCCAATCCCATTCTTCCCTTTCTCTCTTCGCATTATTTCCGATTACATGCTTCCATATTATTCCGATGAATTTTCCGTCAATTCCGTTTTTCTCAAATTCCCTTCTCAGCTCGCCGCCGTCAAACACCGATCGGATACCCATCCTCCTCCGTCTCAAGCTTCACTCACTTCCCTTTTCTTTTATTCAATCCTCATCAAATATTTTACTATTAAACCAAGCCCCCCCCCCCCTTTTTTTTTTTTTTATTTTTTATATACAAAAACACCTTCTAAATTTTTTAAATTTTTTTTTTTTAAGTAAAAAAAAAATATTTTAAATTTATAATGGGTGTTGAATAAAAAAAAAAAAAAAAAAAAAAAAGGGGGGGGGGGGCTTGGTTTAATAGTAAAATATTTGATGAGGAT
>Ga0099825_1001959_pt1 | contig 26931 bp, 8 predicted proteins | sample SiratroredBW_FD_76838 | JGI IMG/M metagenome (GOLD analysis project Ga0099825, IMG submission 76838) | Root nodule microbial communities of legume samples collected from California, USA - Siratro red BW | ecosystem: Host-associated > Plants > Roots > Nodule | place: USA: California | collected...
AAAAAAAAAAAAAAAAAAAAAAAAAAAAAAGAGTAACTGAAAGTGAAGCACAACCTGGAAATTTTTGCTGAAAATTTTGACCTTCGATGTACTTTCTCTTACAGCATACTCCCCATCTGAAGACCAGGCAAACTCCAGGGCAGAACCAAATGATCTATTTCTCCATGCCAAAGCAGTGTATATAATGTATTCCCCATCTCCACAAACAACAACAAACCTCCCATTTGGATTGTGCCTTAGACTCTTGAGTATAAAAGTAAACCAAGGGTCAGACACCAATCAACATGCATGGAAGATTAAATAAGTGGTGATAATTAAACCCAAGGGGCAGACTATTATTTTGAAGCTCACTTCTTTGAAAAAGGATTGAATACAGCAAAAGAATAGTCAGATATACCAACTAGTTCTTGTCATTAACATATGAATTTGAATGTCTAACATTACACAATAAAACCTATATTTATTTAAATAAATACTCATCTATAAACAGATTACATAAACAGAAAGGTGCGCAAAAGAACCGCGTAGATGATGACCAATTTAATCCAATAAAACAATGGCAAGCTTTATGCATACAATAGAATACAGAGTCAAAAAAATCAATCAGAATTAGAAAAATGTAAGAAAAAAGGCATGAATCACCACAATAAAAAGGTCAGAACCAGAATTGATATACCAAAATGTCTGAATTGCTAAATAATGAATATGCCTGCTTCTTTATCCTTCAAGAGTTGCATAATGTGAGCATAAATGATAAAAGCAGAGAAGTAATGCAAAAGAATGTGACTTAATATCAAAGAAAAGGGATGCTCACTCACTTGTGGATAGAGATCACAGGTGCCCAACTCCTTAACAGCCAATGGTAACCTTTCTCCATCAGCAATCTAAAATATATAGTACTTGTGTCACTAAAGCAAGTTTCAACTTTTTTCTCATATATAATATGGATAAAAAGGATTAAAAAGAGCCCATACCTCGACATCTGCTCCTACACTCCTTATATTGACAGTTTGAATTTCATTATGCTTAGCCCAAATTATTTTTCCACTGTTATCCATGCTGGCTACAGGTTCTTCTCGACCAAGTTTGACCATAATAGTACCTTCATCATAGCCTATCACAACCCTTCAAAGAAAGAGATTTTTGTAATTTAGGTAATGACATGAAGAATGATCACGAGAAGAAAAGAGTAAAAAATGTTCTGCATTCAGGGAGAGGTTAAAGCATGATTCAAGGAGAAAAAAGAGTTTGCAAATAAGTAATCTAATCAGGAACGAGTATTTCATTATTGAGGTGAGAATAGAACTATTGTCCCACAACTCAACATGATTCAAGGGCCTGCAGCAGATATGAGATTGGTGATTACTTTCACAATTTAATCCAAAAACAACTCACCGACGTGAACCCTTCAGGTATCCAACAGCCCAAACTCTTTCAAGGCCATAGTTCAATGTGTTCTCGAGCCTGCAAGCAGATTATACCACCATTAAACTTTAAAAAATGACTGGAATCTATCCATAATCTCAAATATACTTCAAACTAATCTTGGTGTAAAATCTTCTAGTGTAACATGGAGCAAGGTTACAATATATATATATAAGCATTACGATCCAGTCTTGTCCAAATCTCAGCAATATCTAAATTCTCAACTAAACATCAAATTTAGGTTACAAGTCATCAAAAATGGGTGAAGCAACAAGTAAAAAAATATCATAATTTCTGAAAAATAAGGCATGATTTCATACTCTGATAAAAAGTTTAAACCAAAATCAAATTATTCAAGTTCCAATGATAGAGTGACATTGACCAATAAAGGGCAAGAACAATGCACCAAATTAAATAACAAAAAACAAAGCTCTCAGTTCAGTAATCTGTGACAAAATAAAATTACCTATATGTTGTTGAATGCCAAATGCGCACTGTGCCATCCTCAGATCCAGTAATGATTATAGGTAGTTCAGGATGAAAGCATACAGCAGATACATTGTGTGTGTGACCTTCTAGAGTCTGGACACAACTTTTGGTTTGATAATCCCATACCTGTTTAAAAGGTTTTATTGGCATGATAATTCCTATCCATATATACATATTGGCAATCAAATTAAAAAGAAGACGACAAAAAAAAAAAAAAAAACAGAAAATAGAAAACAAACCTTGGCAGTGTGATCATCAGAACCAGTAATTAGATAAGGTTTGTCACCACCAGTAAAGTAATCAACACAATTCACTCCTTTTTGATGGGCATCTAATGTAAAATTGGGGTCAGGGGAGCCAAGATTCCAAATCTGCAAGTGAAGATAACAGTATTAATGCATTATTTTTAATATTTACCAAAGGTGTATGGAAATAAACAAAGAAAATGCACGAAACAACTAGCAAGAAGAACACATGTATACCTTTATGGTGCGATCAAGAGATGCACTGGCAAAGGTGTTTGTGTCTTTAGGATTAAATGTCACTTGCATGACATAATGAGAATGTCCCTCAAATATCTGGGTACAGACCCAGCCCTTTTCCCAGTCCCAAAGCTTTATGAGCATATCATCAGATGATGACAACACATAAGGAAGGGTAGGATGAACTGCCACACACCTAATGTAATCTGTATGTGCCTCAAATACTTTTACTTTATCCATTGTGTTGTAATTATATACACGAATAAACATATCGTCTGCCCCTGCCACAACCCATTGTCTGCGTGCAATAAACTTAGCCGACCTAACTGCAAAATCAAGCTTTTATATGAGACCCACAAAATATACAAAGAGACTGAAATAAAATGAATCAAGAGAAAAGATATACAAACAATAAAACAAGCTAAAAACATTCACACACCTGGTAACTCGGTAACCTCAAAAGACTTGGCCATGGTCTGAAATAAAATAATAAAAAGTTAAACTAATTGCACACACAAATCGCCAAAGAAATTAATGAGGAATATTCATTTGAATAGTCTGGCGAAAATTCCAAATATATGAACTGGTGTTAGAGGCTGTCTTTCAATACGAAACTATAAATCTATAAATACAGTGCACGTAAAATGTTCAGTCTTCTGAAATTATAAATGATTACAGAGAGGCCATGAAGTGATTATAGAACAGGCACGAAAGAGATGTCTAATTCAATATTAGTAGAAAACAAACAAAATACAACATACAGAATGTACAAAAGCATTTTTCTTCTTTTGGGTTTTCCCCCCAGTATTTCACAAAAAAATAAAATAAAATACTACAGTTCTTCAAAAACATTGATGATAATTTTTTTTTGGTAAAGAGGAGGAGCAAAAAGCCCATAGATAATGGTGATAAAAAATCTACAAAAGCACACACATCATCAGACAGGTCAACTAACAAGAGTGAAAGGACATCAAGAATATCCAAAAGGAAGGAATTCCACCTAAAATAGTCTTCCCATATATGGGATATTGACTATCAATTCTGTAAAATAGGAGTAGCTACTAGCATTTCATCAGCATTTTGAATGAGTATTCATCATTTTGCCGCAACCAAACAATTGGTTCAATGAACAACATATTCATGTCTTTATTTTTTTTTCTTGTTACAGAGGATGTCTATGTCCTTGTGCAGATAGGGAAACAATAGGCTAAAGTGGAAGCTACTCAACCTAGTTGGGATTTGAAAGCTAAACTGCTAAAGTTTAATTTTTCTATGGTGTGTTTGGGTAAAATACCTTAATAAAGCACTTTTCAATAAGCTCTTATCGCACAAAATTTGTCATAAATTAGGCCATAAAACTATTTGAAACAAACTGTCAAAAACTTAATTTAAGAAGCTTCTCCAAAAAAAGTAATGATAATAAGCTAAAAGCAACTTATAGAAGCTCAAAACTGTTCCAAGCGGCCCCCATGCATGGTAGCTTAAGATATATAATCCTAATATTTTAGTGGAACACCAACATTTTTTGAAGATTGCTGTCAGGTAGTACATAATAATAAAGTAGTTTTTTAACAAAAGAAATAAATCATGCAACTGCTTTTAATTTTGAGGAAAACATAATAAATAGGCCCTTTATTTATGGATTGGCACCTCACTATACATAGGCACCATGCGAAAGATGGCGTGTCTGACTCAGATGCAACATACACGAATTCAACATTACATTTCTAAATACATTTATTAAAATATAACAACCAAATATAAAAATCGACAAACCTGAGATTGGTAGTTCCAGATACAGACAGTTCCAGAGTATAAACTTGCTAGAATCCTGTATTAATTATAGCAACATCACACAATTCAGTGAAACATCCAAGTATCCACTATTTACCTATCTTTCTAATCTCCACGGTAAATGAATAAAGTAACAGTATTCCCACAAAACAGCAACAGCCATTAATAACAAATGCTCACAAACTATCCCTAATTCCTTGTAAAGGTCATGATTGAGAAATCCCAAACAATGGAATCGAATCCAGTAATGAGTAATGAGTAACAGATTACAATGCTATTTACCAATTTAGCTACATATCCTAAAACAATTCCACAGTAAAATCGCAAAAACACAACCAAGAACATAGCATTACCATGGTTCTGTAGGATGTAGATCCACAGACTTCACTCTCTCTGATCTTTGCGCGAGCTTTCGCTGTTCAAATATACGAAAACACACAAGTTTAAGCAGTCGGAAACTCATACACTCCGCTAACCTCGGTTGCAGAGAAGTCTAAATCACAGAAAACCTCGCCAGCAAACTTATCAAACATTCCGCGGAGAATAAACCTCAATACAAAAGATAAAACGAAGAGTACCTTAATTTCGAGTCGGAGAGGCTGCAAAAGCAAGCAAAAAACAAAGACACAAACAAAAAGGAGTCAATGCACAATTCCACAATAGATCCCGCAGTAACTGAAATCGCGAGAACTAAATCAGGAGGCTCGCGTTTGAAGTCACGGATACAGAAGCAATTGAAATTCAAATAGGAGAGAGCGTAACAAGAAAACATCAAATCGAAGCGAGTCCGCTTCAGATCTAGGATTGTTGAGAACGGTGAACCGTTCGTTCGCAAGGGATAAGAGAGGAAGCTCACCATTTCGGAAGATTGCAGAAGCTAGCAAGCTTTTATCGCGAGCACTCGTCGGAGATCAAGCCGAATTCGAAGAGAGCAATAGATCGAGCTCGAAGATAGAAAGAGAGCAGAACGCGACGAGGTTTGCTTCGCAGTGCAGAGTTAAAGAGTGCAAATATGATGATCGATGGGGAACAAAGGGGAACGGAACGCTGTGTTGCAGTTAAGGGATGGATTTACGAGAATGCCACTGGGAGTAGTGTGGATAGCCAATACGTCGTCGTTCTGTGTCCTGGTAGGGTATGTATCTGCTGTTATGAACGAAACGAAGATGATAAAATGGACGGCGTGGATTATGAGTCAGTTTGTCATTTCTGCAATAAAATTATGGGAGTTTCTTGCAGATCAGTCCCTGTGATATTTTAGTCCTTGCAATTTATTATTTTTAATTTATTACAGTGCAGTGTTGATAATGTAGGTTGTTTAGCAAAGAAAGTGTTATTCTAAGTTGTTCAGTAAGAGAAAAAATGAAAATTTTTAATTTATATGATTACATAAGTGACAGAAAAAAAATGTGTACCAAATAACATAAATATTCTTGATAAAATCGAGATGTAATGAATAATTTATTTTAGAGTTTTTCTTTCATACTTATTGTTAAGATCCTAGAAAATATTGTTTCTATTTTTTATTGAAATGTGCCAAATGATGAATGCGAAATATTAATAATTCTCTTTTCATTCATCATGAAATGAATGAATTTAACAAAAACCTCACTCCCTTAATCAAGAGAAGAATAATTTCCGTCGAGGTCTATGTAATTGGGGAGTCAATTTAGTAATTTTGAAGACATTCAAATTCAAACACTTTCAATTTGAATTTTATTTTATATATTTTATTTAAATAATTTTATTAAAAATTGTTAGATTTTATTTTTTATTAAAGGATTTTAATTACTTCCAATGTAAAACTTTATTTTAATATTATAGAATATATTGTAATTTAAAAATATTAGCTGATAATTTTTTTAACTGGTTTATGGGTATTTTATTGTCAAAGTTAGGAATTTTATATCTAAGATTGACAAAAATAATTTTCCATTGACATTGATTGACGTTATTCTAATTGACACTGACCACAATTATTTTAATTCACACCAATCAAGGTTGATTAGGTTTTTTTAACCAACTATTTTTTACTAAATTTCAGTACAAAAATCACCAAAATTGATATTAGCTAAAAACAATTTAAGAATAGTTGGCAGTTTCCCTAATGGACCTTAAGACAAAAGTTGACTAACTGTGGAAAAAAATCAACTAAAAACCAATCTTTATAAACATTGACCCAAAAATAATTCTTAAAAATGTTATTTGGGAGACAATAATGACCAACATAAGTTAGTAAATGGTTTACCAATATAGACTAAAGAGACTCAGATTAAGATAGACCAAAACATAACCCAACTTACACTGATAAAAAGTATTTTTAACAATGCAAACAAAATAATATTTATTAAGGTCAATTGAAAAATACAAACATACACCAGTTTTTACTGACATGGATACAGTGTCATAATTGACAATCATGAAAAATAATCCATGGTCGAAAAACTTTTGCCAATATTGATTAATAAATAATCTTGATTTACATTGAAAAAAAAAATCTAATAAACACGGATAATAAAAGAACTTTGATATCAATGGAAAATAACTTCAACTGATATAAATTCAAAAAAATAAAATTGATATTGGTTTACAATCATTGTTAATGCTAATTAAGAAAATTCCAACTAACATCATATATGATCAACTTTAGATTAGAAAAACTAATCAACATCAGATTAAAAATAATGTTCAAAAGATAACATTTCTATCTCGATTAAATCAGCATCGTCTTAGTCTCAACAAATTAATAACATCTTAATCTCAATCAAGTCAATAATGTTTTAATCTTAACGTCAACCTAATCGATATCAAATAATTGATTTTCTAACTAAAATCGAATAAATAAGAATATGGAAAGAGAATAAACATAAATACAAAAACTGAAAGGTGTGAAAAAACTAAAATTCCTATTTTTTAAATGAAATTTAAATTATTTAATTTTAAGTTTATTCTCATAAAATTTTAAATAATCAAATTTGAAATTTTCTACCTAAACAACATGTTTTTATCATAAAATATTTCCAAAAAAATTCTCTCAAAATTTCCATCTAAAGATTTTAGAAGTGTAAGTCACACAATTCCAAATTCTTACTAATGAATTCAGTCTCTATTTTATTTGTCTTATTTGATTTGTACATCTTCTATAATGCACATTTGAGTATCACTTGGTTAAAGTGACAGACTAATTATTTGGATGTTGAACTCTATTTTAGCAATTGATTTATTTTAACAAATACTACAATTTTTTATTATACAATTTAAATTTCAATAAATCTCTCCCTAAAATTCAAAACCAAATACAATTTCTTTTAGGAGAAAACCCAAGACATCCCTTGACTAAAAGTATTAAAATTCTTTTGAAAATCTAGTTTTTCTCCCAACACATTTTTTTTATAATGAGTATTTAAAATCAACCTTCTAATTGCACGCTTAAGAAACAAGATTATCCGTAGATACAACTATTAGACTCAGAAATTACACATGTAATATCTAAAAAGCATCAGTCTCAATGTCTAACTTTTTTCATTACCATGCTTCTATTGATTTCCACGCAAGATTGTATGGCATTTACCATGTTCGTATCATTATAAATTGTATACACTATCGCACGTGATTTAATAAAAACATATGGTTAGTTATAATTAGATAAAATTAATTTTGCCCCTAACTCAATTTGACCACAAGTGATAAGAAAAACTTGCATTAAATTAACAAAATTACACTTAATATCAAACGTTTTATACATTCAATTTCATTAATACTGGCCCTAATAAAGTCTTCATATTCAATACTGCTAGGGAATCGAACGAAAATTCTCCCCAAATTGACCACTGCCAACCATAACCCTAAAAAGAAAAAAGCTCAAGCAGGTAAAACGATACTTAGTAACAAAACCTGGAAAATCTTGAATCTCACCATGAATAGATAGAAATTAAATACCCTTAGTTGATACCGTCATAACAATCTCCGGTTTCAGAGTAATTTTGTAGACTAAACAAGTTCATGTGTCTGGTTAAAATTGCTATCTTACATAAGGGCTATCTAGAAGGTAATGTGCATTTGTAATTGAAAACGACACAACAGAATGTCAAAGCGGAGAGAGAAAAAGAGAGGGATGGAACCCTGAGACTACACATAAAGTCAATCCAAATATGTAGGGGAAATCTCATACATATTTTTTTTTTTTTTCACATAAGCAATCACTAATAGACTAATTGTTCTTCAATTCTGTGTCAAGAAAAACCCTGATACAACAAAAAGTGATATAATAGAAAGGTAAACTTCTTTACATATATTCCTTATTAATCATAAGGAATTTGGATATATGCTGCGTCACAGATGAAAGGAATGTCAGCATACATACCAACAAGAGCACACCTTATGCACTCCAAAACAGTAAAGAGATAAGCAAATGATACGCCAGTCCAGAAATGCATTCCCAGTTTACCCCAGTAGAATGATAGCGGCATCCAACGGCTAACAGTTCCTACAACCTGCAGGGCAATCTCCAACAACATTCCCATCACAACATGAAATCTGAAGAAATGAGGCCATTCTTTTCTCCTCACAATACCAAGATACGCAACAAAAAAGTATGCCATGAGAAACCAGCTAGGCAGGCTCCCAATTGCCATAAGAAAAGGGTACGTGTAGAATTCTAAGCATTCCAAAAATGGGTGAAGATTGTATGCTGTCTCAGCATACATCCATGTTTCATGGAGAGGCATAAGGTAAGGGAGGCATGCTAATGATCTCCACCACCATTGCGGTTTTTTGGTCATTGGAGGGTACCGGAAGCTAGTTGGTACATCCTTTGATGCTCTGGGAACCATCTTAGACTTGCGCAACTGGGGTAACACAGGGAAAGAGCGAAAGAGAAGATTTGAACCCTCACTTAAACGTAAGCTTGATGCAGCAAACACATTTGAAAATGCCATTCCTACCACATAGAGATTTTATGAACAATTCAGTTAGAAAATAAAATTATCAAGGAAAGCCTATTCCAAAGAGAAGGTAGACTGAAGTGAAACCTGACTAACAAATGTCTAAACATTAAAAGTAGAACATTTAATCATGATAGTGATCCACCAAGTCTCTGCAGTGACATTACACAGATTTTACATTGTCATTTAATCTCAAACTGCTATGCAAAATGAGATTCTTAACTTTCACTATAACTACCTTGAAATAATCTCAAATATGATTTCTGAGTAACAAATTTCTAAACACTATATTCAACCCCGATCAACTGTTATCTAAAAAGGACCACATTTAATCATAACACATCAGTGAAGCCCTTTTCCTACAGAACACAGTATAATTATCCAATCACAAAATGCCATGTGTAATAATTTCGGTAAATATTACAATAAATGCCCTGAAAACATCTATAATACGAGTTCTGATTGGTTGACAGTGTAAAAACCTTCTATACAATCCATGCACAGATTTTAAGCTCATACTGTTAAATGTTTTATCGTTTGCTCTCACAAGCCATAAGCTCAACAATTCAAAACATAATTGTTCTACATTAACCAACAGAAAAGTGAACGAGCTAACGGATAAATAACTAAAGCATGCCACGTACCTCTTGGAAACGAGGATTTACATTCTACATTATGTCGGGAAAAGCTCCGGATTTTTGAGGCGGCAACCTTAGCAGACATTCGAGAAGCACAACGATAGACAGAGGTACTAGGTAAGACATGGTTGCCTGACCTAGAATTCACAGGGGCACACCCTTGGGATACAATGCAACCATTTTGTATCATGGTTGGTCAGCTGATCGAATCGAAGAAGAAGAAGAACCACGAGAAATTAAATTGAAATTAAATTAAAGATTAACAGTTGAAAAATGATACCGAATCAGATAATAAATAACTAATTAAAAACAAAGAAACAAACCTGAGTTCAAGAATCAATTTCCAGCGAGTCCTACTTAGCGACTCCAGTGTTGAGGGAATTTGCGAGGTTCGTGGGTTAGGTTTATCTGCTAGCGTCTCTGCACATCAATTTTCACAGAACAAAGAGATAAAGAAACAGTATGTGCCTCGATTGGGCTGGAGAATAGTTCAAGTATGGGCCCAAGCCCAAGCCCAAAACTAAAATTATTTGATTTTACCTTATTTACACATGAGAGCTTCTTCCTGCACCTCCATAAATTTTATTTTTTATTTTATAGAATGATGTAGTTATAAATCTTTATGTTGTCATAATATCTAAAAGCTTAGATAAAGGAAAAGCCACACATTAAAAGAAACGCTTATTTGCAGTCAACGCATTGTAGTTGCACAGTAAAAATATTTTAGGAAGGCATAATAAATTGCACCCATATATAAGGTATCTTTATACACAAAAATACTGTAATGCACAACATATGAATGTACAACACTCAATAATTAATGCTCCACATCAAGACTTATACCACTTTCTTCCTCATAATCAATCCAACCTTTTAAAAAAATATTTATAAAAGAGTATTCAAACAGGATCAATGTCATGTGTTGTTTATTGAATAATAATAATAATAATAATAATAATAATAATAATAATAATAATAATAATAATAATAATAAGATGAGTTGTACCAGGTTTGAGATAAACCAGAATTGAATTAATTATTATTATTTGGAGAAGTGATAAAGTATTATTTAGGAATCATTTTTACCCTTTTTATAATTATTTAACTTTTTATTTAATTATTATTTGATACTTGATATTTATATCATTTTAATTTCTTTATTAATATTTGATATTAGAGAGAAATATATATATATATATATATATATATATATATATATATATATATATATATTTATTACATTAAATACTTGATATCACGTTTTATTTTCTTTGATTTTTATTGTGAAATTACTTAAATAATATTTATAAGAATAAAATAATAGGTAGGTATACTTATTTGTCATCAAAGATGAGAATGAAACCAAAAAATACTTATACCTATTTTAAATACTTGATATCACGTTTTATTTTCTGTGATTTGTATTGTGAAATTACTTAAATAATATCTATAATAATAAAAGAATAGGTAGGTATACTTATTTGTCGTCAAAGATGAGAATGAAATAAAAAAAAATACTTTTACCTATTAAATATAAGTATAAAAATAAAGATAAATTTTTACTGTAAGAAAATAAATGAGACGGATCACTCCATCAAGTTGGCATGCATAGTAGAAGAATGTAATATAACTCTATGGCATATTCCAAGAATAAACTTCTCCACTTTCCAATTTTCTCAAAGCTTGTGTCTTAGAAATGACCTAGAAAACCACTCAAACACCCTAACCGGTTCCCTATGTCATTTTTTTAATTGGGTATTCATCATTAGTCTGAGTTTAATTTATATGTACAATATAAAAATCTCCTATAAGCATTCTATGGAAAATTAAATAAACCATATTACACTAATGAATAAAATGACCTAGTATAATGATCAAATTTATTAGATTTAAGAAAATATTTTCCACTGTCAGGATATATAAAGTAACTTCTCACAAAAGTAATATATATTTTTTTTTATATTTGATCTATATGAATTTTATACTAAGTTAATATAAATTAACTTCTCACAAAAATTATATGACCAAACCATGAGTTGAAATTATGTAATGTCCGAAATAAGCATCAAAGCTTATAACTAAGAATTGATTAGGCTTCTTAGTCTCTACTGAATAGCTAGGTCAAAAGAAACTATGAATTGATTAGGCTTTATATGATCTCTATTAAATTTAAACCCTTTTTTGAAATAGATTTTTATATCTAAGTTGAGATGTCATTGATGGGAAGCCACATGTTTCCATCAAACATTTTCTTTCTTTAGTAAGAGGAGAACCTTTGAAGATGGGTTGAATAAAAAGGTTGAGTGGTTCTGGTCCACCATTTTGTTATGCTTTTGAATTTGCAACTTGTCTGATCCATCAATTGAGGATGAATATCTTATAAATCTTCCTTAACAATTTTTCCTTGTAGTGTGCAATCATTCTCTAAGGAGCAATCAAACATAGCTCCCTATCGCCGCGTATAAAACTTGTCTCTTTTCTCTTCACATTTTAATTTGACCGAACAAAACAAACAGAATCTCCTTCATTTTGTTAAATACTGTTCCATCAACTTGACCTGATTGATTCATGGGGCATTAATATGACAACGTTTAGAAATTCAAGTACTAGTTTAAATCTCACGTTGAATAAAAATTAGAATATTAAGTAATATATAAGAAATAAGACTCACAAACCTATTGTCTTAAGGTTTTAAGTTAAAGGTGATATGATTCTCTTATATATGTTTCGCACATCTCTCTTTTTTGTGAGATATTCCCAGTTATGCTTCTCGAATTCTTCCAACAACCATAACAAGTGGTATCAGAGCTGAAGGTTCGCACCGGCTCATATGATGGGAAGTGTAGAAGAGGGACTAAGAGCCGATGTTTCGCACCAACAAAAGAAGAACCTACTGCCTTAAAGTTTTGGATTAAATATAGTGTCATTCTCTTATATATATTTGGTTCATTTCTCCTTTTTATTAGATGTTCCAACAACCACAACAAGTGATATCATAAATACAACAAAAACTTCAATCACCTGAGCTTCCACAAACTTTTGATTACTCATTTTCTTCATCAATGGTGTGTGAGTGATATTTGAAAACAAGAAACTGCTAAGGAAAATTTACTAAAAGTTTTACGAAGAGCATAAATTGCCAGTGTTTGTGTAGGATCGTATCATAAACACAGTATATATATGATCTTATAGATTTTTCTGTGTAGATATGCACAGATTTTAACTTTTTTTTTCGTGGTTCAGATTTGTCTTCCTTTTTGTTAGGTATTGTGTGTCCCCTTCAACATCAATTAAATCATTATTCACATCCATATTGCATCATTTCAAAGATAATCTAAACTAAATTATCTTTTTTTTCAGTAATAAATAAATAACTTATAACTTTTTATTGTTTTAGACAATACATGGATTAAGTTATAAATTAAACATGACATAGATAATTAAAGATGGGTAGGTTGATGATAAAATATTTTTTGTATTATTCAGGTTGGAATTCTTCATTAAAAACTTATTTGAAAAAAATTAATAGAAAATGAGAAAAAAGGAAAAGAAAAGGGCAAAAATTATCTATTTACGGAAATTAATATGATAGTAATAATAATCGCAATTCTCATATATATATATATATATATATATATATATATATATATATAAAGAGAATGCATATATGTTTATTATTAAAAAAATTAAGAGTTTATGAATAATAGGAGATTTAATTGTTGAAATAGTTGAGGTGACCATATATAAAAATAAATGTAAAATAATAATGAAAACAAATTTAAATAATTAATTCTCAGTATATATAATTACAACAAAATTCATGAATGCATATAAAACAGTATATTATATTGGACAACGAATTTAAGCATATTTTAAGCTAGATTAGTAAAAAATGGGACCATCCAAAAATAAAACTCAGCTCATTCATGGAATCAATTATTGAATAATTTAGGTAAGCCATAAATAATTAAAATGCGTGCCTAATTATGGGTAGGATCACGATAATAACTTTAATTATTACCTTTATTGGCAGTAACAAGTGGGAATATAGATTTCACCCTCCCATTATTGCATAATACCATTCTTTTACTACAAGCTAACTATTTTGCTTTTCAATATACATTCGTTTCTAAATATTACTTTCTGTTTTCAATATAAGAAAATTGTAATATAATACACATATAAATAAAAATATCTAATTTATTTATTTTCTTAAAATATTATAAATGTATTAGATTAATTTTTTTATTAATGATTTTTAATTATTTATTACTACAACATAAATATTCATAGTATTTAATAGAGATAACCACGAAAAAAACATATAAAAATCATAAAATTATTTATAAATAAAAGAAACAAAAAATTTATTCTAAAATGTATCGCATAATAAAAAAAGCGCAATATATAACATAATAAAACTAACTTAACACATAACATCCATTAATTATATTAAATATTTTACTTATTTTTCAATATTATTTTTTAAGTATCCTTCTCTTAAAAAAAAAAAACATTATGGTAATGCTAAATGCCAAACATTAGTTAATGTCGGGTATTCTAAGAAAAAAAATAACATTAAATGAAGTAAAAATAATTAAAATTTATTTCCATTTGAGAACAGAATAAATTAAGTTTTTTTTTTCTCGTAATAAACAACGAAGGTAGTTTTCTTGTGTGTAGTATCTGTGTCAATATGTAAACTTGTGGGATGACCACTTAAATAATAAAACACAGTAACTTCTATGGAATACATGAATATATTTTTTACATTTTTATTACTTTTTTATTAAGAACAATTTAAAACGAGTTGAAAATTCAATAATAAAAATTTTATTAGCAAAATAAAATTTACATTTTAAAATTCTTATGTGATCCATTTTATATAGTAGTTTTGTTTATATTTGTATAAGTTTTTTTTTTTAAAATACGAGTATATTAAACTATGAATAAAAATACACCTTTTTATTATATTTTTGCGTTTTAATTTAGTTTTTCAGAATTTAGGAACTTTTATTATATTTCCACATTAATATTTCCGTCATACTTCTATGATATAAATAAATATATTTATCTTTAACTAACGGTTGGATAGAGATTTTCAGTATGATCTTAAAGAAAACTTGTCTTTTTTGTTATATATATTTTTTTATATGTTTAATGAGAATACAGGTCAACACGTCCTAGGTATTCGGGTTTTTCATAATTAGTTTTTTCTCCATTTCAACAACACAATATATTTCATTCTCGATTGTTTAAAAAAACATTGTTTTGAGATTTGCATTTGCCATTATACTTGTAATAAATAAAGTTATTAAAATAAAAATCATAAATAAAATTAAAATTATGACAAAAAATAACACATATAATCTAAATACGAAACAATGATTAAGTGATAAGAAAACCTAGAGAAATTATTAAGTAAGCAAACGATGCAACAACTACACGTAGAATATCTAAAATCTTCACATTCTTCAGAGCCATTTTAAATTTAGATAATAAATTGTACTTTGTTAACTCTTGACTCCACTAGAAAGGAAACATTAGTTTATAATCATAAAAAAAAAATGACAATGTTTTCACTAGGTGAAGATTTTGAAAATTTTACTTTTAAAGTTTTAGTATAAGGTAGTGAATGAAACAAGTAAAATATCAAAGTTTTCATAATTAACCTATTAACTTCTTTCGTGGAACATTATAATTATATAATTAATATGATTTATGTACTAGTTTCAATATATAAATTGATCTTGACTGAATCAAGAAAAATATAACAAATTAAGAAAATCAATCAAAATATAAAACAAAATATATAGAAACATGCACTTGAGGTACATGAAAATTGGGGTTAATATGATATTTATGGCGTAAGCAATATTCATTTAGGATTTAGGGTGACTAAGTTAATAATTCATGTATAAAATGCACCTTGAACCCTATCAGGAAGGAATGAAATTTAAATGCTCTAATTAGAAAACTTAAATACCATATTAAAATATTATTTTACTAGAACAATAATGATATAAAAGAACTTGAGATGGTCATATAAATGTAATATCATGCATAATATACAAAATTTTTGTAATGTTCAATTTTTCAAATTTAATTACTGCTAACACACTTTTAACTCATCCAAAATATTCATTATGAACTAATTAAATGAGAAACAAACCTTAAAAATGTTTTGTGTAAACATAAAACAAATCCTTAAATCTTTCTTCCATTATTGAAAACATTATCAATAACATAACATTTGTCAATTGTGACAATACCATCACTAGCAACACTTTCAACCTCAAATGGTAACATATGCCCATTTGATAACTCCTAAAATTCCCTAAATAAAGACATGCTTACTATAAAATCAATAAGAAACCACAATTTTCAACTAACATAAAATTAAGAAGTTGTTAAACAAATAATAAAGATAATAAAACTTAATTGAACTCTCACTCAAATGCTACTTATAAGCATAAACCCACAATCATACCAAATGTCACAATTGTTCATAAGCATTAGATTAATTAGTTAAACAATCATAGACTAAAACTTTTAAATTTCCTAAAACTTCTCATCCTCTTCACATAATTATTAGTGACACTAACAAAGCAGGTGGCCCAAGCATCGCTAGTATCTCATGAGACTCTTCATTAAGAATTTTCTTTGAATTTAAAAACTAATGTATGGTTTAAGAGAATCTCAAATAAAAAAATGAAAATTTTATTTCTTAAAAAAAAATTATTATTTTGTCATTTCTCAATCTTTAGGAATAATATAGGATAAGGTTAAGAGAATCTCCATCAATCAAATGAAAAATTCAATTTGTAGACTCTTCAAATGTCAACTAACATCTGACTTTAAAGGGTCACTATATACTATAAAATAAATATGTCCTATACCAAAAGACACTCACATTTTCAATAATAATAATAATAATAATAATAATAATAATAATAATAATAATAATAATAATAATAATAATTTTATAAATTTTTGATAATGTGAATTTTAAGTAAGTGACATAAATATCATGAAATTAATTAAGCTATGATAAAGTAATAAAAAATTGAAAGAATTAAATGATTTATATGACTTTAAGTAAATATTGAAGAATTTATATTGAATCTCTTAAATAAATAATCTAGAATATTCACTAATAATAGTTTCATTTTAGGTATAAAATAAATCAATATTATATTAATCATTTTATAAGTTTTTGATAATGTGAATTTTAAGTAAGTGACATAAATATCATGAAATTAATTAAGCTATGATAAAGTAATAAAAAATTGAAAGAATTAAATGATTTATATGACTTTAAGTATATATTGAATAATTTATATTGAATCTCTTAAATAAATAATCTAGAATATTCACTAATAATAGTTTCATTTTAGGTATAAAATAAATAAATAACGTATATTAATCCTAAGTTAGAAAAAAAAAAAACCTAAAAAACATAGATAAAACACCAGAATTCTACTGTATCTGTATAATACGTTCCTTTTCATCTTTCTTGACGGTTAATATTTTATGTACGTGCAAAAAGAATAAGATACGTGGATTAAAGGTAGGTCCTAAATTTGTTGTACCCAATTGAGTTAAAAGATGTTTAGTAATAGTTCATTTGACAAAGCAACACTTCTCAACTTTTCTGCAAATAAACAAAACCAGAAATCACACAGTTTCTCAAACTGTTACTTATTCTGTTTAAACGACATATATTTTGGACGTGAATCTCAATAAAAGACAAACAAGATATGTAAAAGAAGACATCATGTGTATACTGCAAAACCGTCTCTTGAATCTTAAATAACATCCGCAGAATTTGGAGAATTTGTTCTTGGTTTGAATATGGCCACATATTTGAATTCTTCACAAGCACTTGCCTTATTATGACAACCAAAAATAAGCTGACTTTGACGTTACTTGCTCCTTCGATGCATGCAAGAGTCCACGATTAGTTAAAAGCCTCAAAATATGTATAAACTTTAAACCCTAATTACCCAAAAGCAAATGTTAATTTTCTTCATTTGGGAAATGGTATAGCACGTGTTGTAAATGCAAAGTGGTTTTGGGTAATTTCACTATCTTCCACAGCCAAAATGCTATGGTTTTAGTATATCATATGCCCTGATAATATTTTCTAACCATTTTTTCAACATTTTTCTTTTATTTTTAGTTGAAATTTATTGGAAAAAAATACAAATTTTGATGGATTTCGATTATTGATTATTTCGTTCACTTTCGAATGACTACAACTTTAGTCAATAAAAAATTAAATCAGGTAATACTCTTAGGTTTAAATGAAATACTATTTTTTTGTATTCAAATAATTTACATTAATCTTTAATTTTTTCAGTAGATAAAATAATTTATTGTAAATTCAAGATTATTTTAATAAATGATACTTCTACTTTATTAGAAAAAAAGTGTATTAAAGAATGTGGTGTTATCATCCTACTAAATACATATTGGTTTTCATAACTTCGTCACCTCCTAATTAAGCTTCTCTTTTGTGATCAAACATGTTAATTTCTAATTAAAAATTTAATTTCTTAAACATTATGTTACCTAAATATGCACAAGCTACAGTGATAGGAAAATAACATGTATATATCTTTATATAATATTACTCTTTTCATAATATTTTTTTTGTCATATTAATTATCTTAATTTTAATTTTTTCCTCACATTTGATGAATGAGTTCCGTGATAAATAGTATATTAAAGAGTAATTTACACCAATACCTTTTCAAATTTTATTGATATTTTATTTATTTTTAATTCTACACAATTTCTCATTTATTTTTAAAACATTACATTATATTCTAAAACAAAGACAACACATTTTTTTGTTTGACTTTATTCTATTTTCATTAAAACAAACTAAAATATGTTTTTTATTACATGTAATTTTACATCGATTATTATTATTTATTTCATTCTATCTCAACACAATTTGAGATGTATTAGGTTAAAGTTATATTGAGTTAAATATATTTGTAGTTTATGAGAATAGAGTTATTTGTATCTTGTTTACTTGGTAATATGTATCTTTTTCTTTGCTGTCTCTCTATGGTCCCTTCTTTACTTTGCATTGACTCTATTTCTAGGTTATTTTTTTTTACACCTTCTTAATTTAAGTGCTTAATCACTAACACCACAAGCTTCTTAACCCCATTTTTCACTCTAGCTAAGTTTGCCCATCACACCAACCAACTTGCTAACACCATTGCTTTTTAAGAATTTCTAATCATGGTTTAAACTACCTTTTTCTTAGGTAAGTTGAATGTTTCAGTCCATCAAAGGTGGTGGTGATGATGAGTGACCATTTCAAATTTTTATATTTCAAGTACTTAAACATTTGATAGAGTCACTTCCTCATTTTAGTATTTTATTTTCACTTTGTAGATGACACAAAGAGTTAGTGTGTACAAGTGTGGCTCTTTGGTTATGTTATAATACTAGTAATTCATTTCTTTTATTGTGAAATTTATGCATTAGATTAATTTGTATACGCATTTTTATAGTCACCTAAAAAACTTGATATAACTAGTTGAAATTGCTTAGCTGAAATTTGATAAGTTGATTAACAAAATTAATTTTAAAAAATGGTTTGGCCCGGAAATTTCGTAACCCAATCCAATTTTCCACTAAAAAATTAATCTTAATTTTTTAAGACTAAAGAATGTTTTTATATAAAAAAAAAAAACTTAAGAAAAATATTTGGTTGATAATAAAATCATCATCCTTTATATTTCTTCACATTTCGTATAACTTAGAAAGAAAGAAAACATTTGGTAAAATTAGTGTGAAAGTTTAGAGATTATTAACAACACACCAACCTCAATTTATGATAATAGTACTTGGTAAGTAGCCTACATTTAAGAGAACTTCTACATCACACTAAAAATTAATGAAATGAAAATTATTGATTAAGTTTCTTAAGTACAACATCTTTCTTATATAGTTGCATATAAACACATCGGATTCGATATTTTCAAACAAAGTTCTGGATTTAAGTTTTATAAAGAGAAATAACTTGATTGAAACAAAAATTACGTTACAAGTTGTCATATTTTAGTCCATCATAAATAGATATATTTCGTACTTAACATGTTTATATAAAAAAAATATACAAACATTATAAAAAACTTTTAAATAATTATACAACATTATCATGTTTTAACTTCAAGTTGTTTGAGATAGTATTGTTAGATCAATTATATTTGAAGTATTGTTTATTTTAGAGCTTAAAGTTTTTGTCCTTAAAAGACGTCTCGTAGAGTTAAGAAAAGAAAGATAATCCTAAGCGATGTGAGACTATATTGGATATACCGAAACAAGTCATGCACTCCTCATAGACTACGCCAATATTCCGACTTGAGTCCCTTAAAATGATATCGTTAGGGTCAATCATCGTATCTAAAGTATTGTCTGGTTGAAGTTCCGATCTTTAATACGGTTTTGTTATTAGAAAACTCTTATTAAGTTTATTTAAACCGCCTTTGGCTTCGGTTCCTAACCAATATAAGACTAAATTGCATATACTAACACTCTTTGTATTAAATACGAAAACCTAATATATTAACATTTTAAAAGGTTAAAATGTATCAGAATAACTTATACTCTGACTTAAATTTCTACCGCTTAGGACATTGAAGGTTGTATGAGAAGTGGTTGAAGAAGACAAATTGGAATATTCCAATAACGGGAATTTGGATAGCGAGAGAGACCCCGTGTTGAGTTGATGCCATGGTTTCTCTGCCTCTATAAATTGATAGCTACTCTGTGTTTGTTGGTAAGAGAAAACAGAGCAATAATGGGTGTGAACTCCAACAGAGTGGAGGACTTAGCATGCAACAATGGTTGCAGCATAAAGATCCAAAGTGAGATACAGATGGCAATGCCAGTGGCAGCCATGGAAATCCACAAGGTTCAGTTGCCACCAGAACGCACCACCTTGCAGAAACTCAGACACAGACTCTCTGAGATCTTCTTCCCAGATGACCCTCTCCACAGGTTCAAGAACCAAACTTGCCTCATGAAACTTCTCCTTGCTCTGCAATACCTCTTCCCCATTTTCCAATGGGCCCCTCTCTACAACCTTTCCCTTCTCCGCTCTGACATCATCTCCGGTCTCACCATTGCAAGCCTCGCCATTCCTCAGGTCTCACTCTTTTCTTTCTCGCAGTATTCAAAAATCATTACTTTATCAGAAAATACCATAAACTCAATCTGGGTAGGACGAGTTTTATGAATTAAAAACTTTGGTTACATGTCACATAGGGGTTAGTAGTCTCAGACAAACAATCTTCATGTAACATGTTACCTGGTTTTATTAAAGTTCTGTCTTGAAAATTGAAAAGCTTTAGAAGTGTCATGTGAAAAGTGTCTGAGATAATGAATAAAGGTCTATTTTGGATTGTGTAATTAGTACTCCCACTTGCATGTTTCATAGAAGTATGTTTAAAGTTTGAATTTTTTGTGTGCAGGGAATCAGCTATGCCAAACTAGCAAACTTGCCACCCATTATTGGATTATGTCAGTACCCTTTGTTTGTGTATGTGATTGAGTTCTTGTGGTAGATGTGTATGATCAATGATGATGTGTGAGTAACGCTTCAAGTGGTGTGAATATTGTGCAGATTCCAGCTTTGTGCCTCCCTTGATATATTCCCTGCTTGGGAGTTCTAGACATCTTGGTGTTGGTCCAGTTTCAATTGCATCTTTGGTTATGGGATCAATGTTAAGTGAGACAGTTTCTTATGTTCAAGATCCTATTCTCTATCTCAAAATGGCTTTCACTGCCACTTTTTTTGCCGGTGTGTTCCAATCTTCTCTGGGTATATTAAGGTACTACTAAATCATGGTTTAATTTTTTACTGTGGGTATTTTGAGTTAAATTTAAATATATCAACTTGAAGGCTATATATATAGCCTATATTGGTTGATATTTGGCTAGCAATATTTTATGACTGATAATAGCCTTTGATGATCCACACAGGTTAGGCTTTGTAATTGATTTTCTCTCAAAGGCAACTTTGGTAGGTTTCATGGCTGGTGCAGCGATTATTGTGTCACTGCAGCAGCTAAAAGGGTTGCTTGGAATAGTTCATTTTACCAACAAGATGCAAATAACACCTGTGCTTATCTCTGTTTTCAAGCAAAGAGACGAGGTAAAGTTTGATATTGATACTTTATTCTAGTTCTACTCCCATTTTGTAATAATATATGTTAAATTGTGATGTTATTTATTTTAAGGGACGGCCACAACATTTTTTAGATATATATTATAGTTACTGTTTTGCATATTTTAAATGGTTGGAAGAGTAAAGCAACTTTAAAACAAAAAATAAAATTCCCACCGCAAAGCATTCTGATAGCACTGATTCTGTTTTAAGAAATAAGAATTGACACTATCATTGAATTGAGATTGGTAATAATATATGTTAAAATTGAGATATTATTTTCTGAAAGGACGGCCACAACATTTTTTTGATATATATTAGTTATTGTTTTGCAAATGGTTGGAAAAGTAAAGCAACTTTAAAACGAAAGAAAATAAGATCCCCACCGTAAAGCATTCTGATAGCACTGATTCTGTTTTAAGGCATAAGAATTGAGACTATCATTGAATTGAGATTGGTAATTGAAAACCAGCTATTATACACACACACACATATATATATATATATATTCTCTTCTTTGACTTTTATATTAAGGGATTAGATTCCAACTATTTATCAAACTAAAACATTCTTCCTTCTAATTATATCATGAAAGGAAAAATGGAATAGCTAGGCAATTAAGGGTCAATTCTAAATGAAAATAAATATATCATATTTGTCCCTAGTTATACAGATCTAAGTGTGATTACGTATATGCTCACTAAATTATTTGACAAACTTGTGCAGTGGTCATGGCAAACCCTTCTGCTGGGATTCAGTTTCCTACTATTCATGTTGACAACAAGGCACATTGTAAGATCCTATATCTCGAATACACAAATACATAGATTCCTACTCTTTGCTCCAAGACAATTAAGCTACTTCTTGAGATCTGAAAATTCTTAATGATTGCAACAGAGCTTGAAGAAGCCAAAATTATTCTGGATTTCAGCAGCTTCCCCGTTGACATCAGTCATTCTGTCAACCATTCTAGTATTTTTTCTGAGAAATAAGACCCATAAAATTGCTATTGTAAGAAAGAGCACTTTCCCTTCTAATCTTTTAAGAAAACACACTAGAGATGCTCAAATATTATTTTCATTCCTAATAATGCTTATACTTTTCTCTCTTAGATCGGTGAACTGCCAAAAGGGCTTAATCCACCATCATCAAACATGTTATACTTCAATGGTCCTTATCTGGCTCTTGCTCTCAAAACAGGACTTGTTACTGGGATTTTGTCTCTCACTGTAAGTTGTCCCAAATTAAGAAACATAATGACTACAGAAAATATTGCATATTGTAAATAATATGCACACACAAGACACCATATAACTCAACAGCTATTCTCTTCTGTTCCAGGAAGGAATTGCAGTGGGAAGAACATTTGCTGCACTGAAGAACTACCAGGTGGATGGAAACAAAGAAATGATGGCCATTGGTCTTATGAACATGGCTGGTTCTTGTTCTTCATGCTGTGTCACATCAGGTAATGATTCTTCTCTCATTTAACCACATGACTGACAACTTACTAGTTGTTAAGTTATTGAAGAGATGGAAGTTGAGAAAATGTCCACTCTGACATTAAAATAAACTTGCAGGGTCATTTTCTCGATCAGCTGTTAACTTCAATGCTGGGGCAAAGACAGCAGTATCAAATATAATCATGGCATCGGCAGTTCTTGTGACCCTTTTGTTTCTGATGCCGCTGTTCTATTACACACCGAATGTAGTCTTAGCAGCCATTATCATCACAGCTGTTGTAGGGCTAATAGATTATCAAGCTGCATATAAATTGTGGAAGGTTGACAAGCTTGACTTCTTAGCCTGCTTGTGCTCCTTTTTCGGTGTTCTGTTCATTTCAGTGCCTATAGGCCTTGGAATAGCGGTAAGCTAGGAATAATTTAATCTATTTCCTGCTATTAGAAACCTAAAATAGATTGTATGTTGATGCTATGTGATTAATATTACTGGCTTGGCCAAAATCTTTAGGTGGGAATATCAGTCTTCAAGATCTTGCTTCATGTCTCTAGGCCAAACACACTGGTCTTGGGGAATATACCGGGGACGCCAATATTCCACAACCTAAACCAATATAGAGAAGCTTTGAGGATTCCTTCATTTATCATTTTGGCTGTTGAGTCTCCCATCTACTTTGCTAATTCAACGTATCTGCAAGAAAGGTTAGATAAAGCGACTTATAGAATGTATTTTAGTAAATGTTTAGAACATTTCAAGGATTTTTTCAGAGGCATTTTCTGATTGATTGTGAGATTCCAACCACTTGAGTGCTTTTCCTACTATAGGATACTGAGATGGGTTCGAGAAGAGGAAGAGCGAGTAAAAGCAAAAGATGAAAGTGCATTGAAGTGTATAATTTTGGACATGACTGGTAGGCATTTCTTCTGACTTAAAAGTTTTGTTATTCAAGTTGAGATACTTTTGACTGAAGAGAATAATATCTTATTTTCTTTCCCCAGCTGTTACAGCCATAGACACAAGTGGAATCGATACTCTATGTGAACTTAGAAAGGTGCTGGACAAAAGATCACTTCAGCTTGTGTTGGCAAATCCTGTTGGAAATGTGATGGAAAAGTTGCATCAGTCAAATATTTTGGATTCCTTCGGGTTGAAAGGTGTCTATCTCACAGTTGGAGAAGCTGTGGCTGACATTTCATCCTCCTGGAAAGCTCAGCCTTGAATTCCAAAGATGAATTTCAAGTACAAAAGGGAAAAGGATGAGGCTTCTAACTTCTTTCAGAAACTCTTTTAACATCACATGTTATTTTGCCTCCGAAACGGTCTACTTTGTTTTAGCAGAAACCTTGACAAACCAAGGCTTTTGTTGTTTCAGAAGAGCATCCAAGCAAAATGCATTGGGATGACTTTATTCCGTAGACATTGATAATATGATAGGTATTTTGAGATGAAAGCAGGAATAAAAGACGAGCGTTCCAGTCTTCTCCTTTTTTCTGATATGACTATATTCTTTTTCCTTTTTCACAACACAAATGTTAAGTTTTCCCACTATGAAAAAAATACCTCGCACTAACAAAAGAGAAAGCGATTGTTAGCGGAGCCAGTGCTTCCAATGCCTAAGCATAAATAAAATAATTCGAGTTTTTGGTTACTTTAACAAGCTTCATTACCACGACAAGATGATTACATAATGGTTTAATTCTCATTCCTTTAATAAGGAATGAAAATGCAACATTGTAACATTAGCAATTAAACCATGTAGAGGAAGATCGACCAAAAATGTGGTGCAAATTTATCAATCAATAAAGAATTAAAAATAAATAAATTTGACGAAGAAGAACAATCTGATACCTGATATACCAACCTCAATAAAAGTAATGGGACAGAAAGAAGTAACATATAATTCCAAGACTGCAAACAGAACCGAAAACTCACAAAAAGGGTAAAAAGAATAGAAATCCTATCAACTAATGCATCACCTTAACCAACAACACCAAAGGGAGGGAAAATCAAAAATAGAATATAAATAAATTACATTAAGACTTCCAGTAATTCCTGAAAATTATGTACCTAATCTCGTCTGGTTATATGTTTCTTTTCTATTGCAACTAAAGAATTAAAAGGAAATGTAGGTCTTTTAACGGCAGAATAGAACTATTCACTTCTTGGGCTGTATCTCGTAGATCATCCAATACAAAGAAGCAAAAGTGGTTACCATCCTGCAACACTTCTTTCTTGAAAAATGTATTTCAGCCAATCAAACATCTGCAAGGAAGTGGACAGTATTAAGCCACAGAAATAGTCAACCATCTTTTGGATAGTATATAAAACAGACTGCTCTCTGACATATCATTATGTATAAACGATAATTTATATCTATACTATATATAAAATGAATACAAGGTGTTGGAGTACACATTTCTGTGCCTTGTTATACCCCCGGAAAACTAGTTAGGTAAACCATTATTTATTTCCCAGCATTCTATTCTTTATCTCTATCTTATTTTATTTCTCCTCTTTAAAAGATATAGAAGGTATGAAGTGCCTCTTATTCCGTAGTCTATAATAATCTTTTTCTGTAATCTATAATAAAGGGAATACCCTCATTTGGTATATATATTTTGTTAGACTACTTTACCTTTCAACTGCACCCAAAACATCTACTACTCTTTTTGAGACCTCCACATCAAATTAAACACATTAAACTGATAAAAGAAATTATATTTAATAATTTATGCAAAAAATAAAAATCTGACAGACAGGCAAAACATTCTGTCTTTCGCTAGTGTTGACATAATGAAAATTCTTTGTTCTCGAGGGGTGCTTGCTCAGAAAGACTGCAAGTTTTAACAGTTTGCAATAGGATAGTCTCCCACACTTCAGCCTACAATTGGAATAGGGATCTACTTCTAGTAAAATATATATATATAATACATTTTAAAAGATTTACAAGTTAACGTAACTTTTTAGAAATTAAAAAATGTCCTCTTAAATAGACCTTATATTTACTAGATATTGAAATATATGGGCTCCTCTTTACTCAAAAGAGGTCATCATATGATATAGCCTTAGTAGTATGAAGCATTTGTTATTGTTGCATGGGCTGCTCTTTACGTGAATGTCTCTTTTCCAGTAATTCCCTCTGCACTGGAACCTACAAATTAGACTTCTTTCTTTGCCCTCTACCTCACTGTCAGTGTCGTGTCCACCCTCACCTTTGTCCACCCGTATTGATCAATTTTGGTGAAAAATTTGCACAAACCATTCATGATTATAATTATTATTAGTTGAATTAGAGTTAAATGTGTGGTTTTGATCATACCCATTTGTTGTTTGTGAACTTGGGGTCAGATTTTAGATAAAAGCTTTTTTTTTTTTTTTTTTTCGGTTTTTTTTTGCTGGATTTTGGTCTTTTTTTTTTTTTGTGTTATTTTTTTCTTTCTTCCTTTTCTGTTTGTTGCTGAGGTGGGTAGATAACAATATCGACAACTAGGTGGCTGGGTTTTTGT
>Ga0099825_1001961_pt1 | contig 26911 bp, 16 predicted proteins | sample SiratroredBW_FD_76838 | JGI IMG/M metagenome (GOLD analysis project Ga0099825, IMG submission 76838) | Root nodule microbial communities of legume samples collected from California, USA - Siratro red BW | ecosystem: Host-associated > Plants > Roots > Nodule | place: USA: California | collected...
AAATATATATATATATATATATATATATATATATATATATATATATATATATATATTCTTTATATAAAGAAAACTAAAATGTATAAATAAGTTAGGAATGAATGGAATATATAAGATGTTTAGTTATCACTTGAGGTGACAAAACTTTTTTATTAAGATTTTTCCTTGAACTATTTGATCTTATCAAGAATTTTTTAACTCTTGTGGTGATCCTTAAGAGTTAGCAAACCTCAATGTTTATGACACTTACTTTTATGTCTTATTTTTTTTGTCTAACTATAGTTCTACAAGTTAGAATTTCTATTTTCTAAATTTTCGAATGTAGGACTCATCACTGATATCATCCTCATGTAAGTTTCAATTTTTGTGGTGATATGTTTTCTAAGATCCCTCATTTTATACCTCAAGAAAATGATGCATGCCATGTTGATTTATTTCTCAAAGAAATCGTAAACCAAGATTCTAAATTTCTTAATCACTTTTAGAGGACTTTATGAGATAGGATTAGAACTAAATTTTTGTTTTTAACAACTTTTCACCCCAAACAAATGAAAACACTGAAGCAATGAATAGAAATCTTTCAACTCTTCTTAAAGGTACTAAGGCATATCAGTTATATTTGTAATACAAGGATTATATTTTTCTTTTATATTCTCCAAAGTGTAAGAAAAGTAAATCTTATAAATAATTTAAAAATGAATGAAATATACAAAATGGTTAAATATCATTTGAGGTGAGAAAACTTATTATTAAGATTCTTTCGTGCTCTATTTCATCTTACAAAATTTCCTAAAGATTCTTTCCTGATCTATTTGATCTTACAAAATTTTCTAAAGATTCTTTCGTAATCTATTTGATCTTATCAAGAATTTTCCTAATTCTTGTAACGGTTATTGAGACTTATTAAATCTCATTGCTTGCGGTGACTTTTATATCTTATTTCCATCCAATTGCAATTTTGCATGTCAAAATTTCTATTTTTCCATTTAACAAATTTATAGTTCATCATTGATTTCGTCATTCTATAAACTCACATTTGTTCATCAAATTCTTTTTGGTAGTATGAATGTCCATACCTTAGGTTTAAAACTCATTGAAACTAAGAACAATCCTCCTCAATTTTGTTTTTTTCTTTATAAATTTAAAGTCCTTAGTTAGTTTCTTTTAAACTTAATTACATATTAACATTAAATTTTCTTTAATAAATATTCATGATAGTTATTGAAGACTAAATACATATTCAATTATTTCAAGCATTAAGAGTTTAAACAAAATTAATAAAATTAAATTTTTTGTATTAAGGCCATTATTTTTCTCGTCATTGCACTAAAAATAAATATGTTAATGCTTACTATTCTGAATGACTGTCTACCCTAAAAGAAATATTTTTATTGTGTAAAAGAATCACAGCAAGGTTACAATGACTTACTATATGCTATCCAAACGCTTTCACCACTAACTTTGTTCACAAAAAAAGCACGATTTAAGACGGAAAAGAGCTAGGAAAAGTTATTATTTTCGGATGTTGTTGACTAGTATGTATAATATTATTATTTTAAAAGTGATATGCTTCTCTCTTTTGAAGATTGTCGATGCTAGTTTATATATGGTAATAAATTTGATTCCACACCATTTTATATATTTTTTGTTAACTCATCATTTAAAACACATAAAATTCGCCAGTAATGTATATCGTTGGGTTTAGGCCAATGCTAAATTATTTCTCTGTAAACATTGGGCAAAAGCGCACATCAGGCTTTTATATTGATATATTTCATTCTTGCAATTTATTAACAATACAATTCACGTTAAAAATGAACAGGATAAAAAGGAAACTGAAAATAAATTAAAATATTGGATACCAAGGGAAGGAAAACAGTGTCAAGAAAAATAAATACACAGTAGTCAAATAAAAATAATAACATAAATTATAATAAATAACTCCTCAGATCCAAGTCCTGTAAGGATCTACATTTATGAGAATCTCAAGTTAATTTTCGGAAGAAATATGGGAAAATTGATCCTCTCGTTAAAAAAAAGCTTGGATCATCTCAAGTTACTGTCACACGATTTTCCTCTCAGCTCAATTTTAAAATAAAAATGTTAAGTAATGAATTTTTTTCCGATTTCATATATGGATAATGTCATACATTATGACCAGAAGTTTGTGATTACTACACTTACATGTAAGGTTATCCAATCAAAAATCAAATTGTAAATAACCGAACTAACTTTGGAATCTGAATCATAAAATTGATTGACAATAAAACATTACTTTAAATATATCATGATATATAAATATAATAATTTTAAACTAAAACTAGACAAAACAATCTAACCATAAGTCTTATAAAATAAAATTATTAGCTCTATATCAGTGAAGCCTTTATTTCGGAAAATAGAAAATGAAACAATTAAATAGCAATATATATTTTGTATGTATAAAAAAAATGCATGTATTGAATAAGCTACTAACAAATATAATAGTGAAATAACCAAACAGGAAAAGTTTAAAACAGTTTATCTAATTCTTCTTTCATTGATCAATTAAACTTATTTCAATTCATTTCATGAGTATTGGTGAAAATAAAAATTAACGAATTATTGAATTACGTGATTCGTATGGATGGTACGAAATTTTACAGACCCGTTGATTTATGTATCATGAGATTCATCTTAAAACATGAATCAGTAGGTAGCCGAATACTATCGAATTGTGGCATCACAAAGCAAACAGTAAGATCGTAATCACTATGATCACAAGCTTATATATACTTAGAAGGGACTTATCCTGGAAGCCAACTTTAATAAAATCTCAGGAACAAACCGTTTTCTTCGGGGTGCAAAGGGGTCCTTTGCAAGAGCATCACTATCATTGGAATGTATGACGGCAACAGCATGATCGAATAGGTAATCAGTACCTCCTCGGAGTGGATCCTGCGCAGCATGGTTGAGAATTAGAAGTTCTACAGGCAAAACAAAAGGGCAGCACATAGTGCAACTCTGATGCGTGATCGTACGTTCAGGACAGCGGAAAAAAAGAAAGAAAACACAAAATTAAAACAAAACAAACTTTTCTCTTTACTTCATTACCATAATGCTATAAAGACCTAGGTATATCACAAGTTTAATCCAAACATGACATTTGTATCGTATTCTAACAATAAACTACTAGTATTAGAAGAGGTTCCCACGTGCATTGATGAGTAGATGCCAGTTGGAGGTGTTAGTGTTGGGAGGTTGTTGAGCTCAAGGAGAACATGTGGTTGAGTGGGATTGGTTAAAGGGTTCGGTGTAATCTGAGGGGATAAGGTTGGTATAATTAAGGATGGTGTGGGTCGATTAGATGAGGACAAAGTGGGTGAGGCAAAGGAAGCAATACCTCGCGTTCTCTTAACTAAAGTGGTTTGGGAAAGCGGAGAGGAAATGAGTATGGAGTTGGGGAATAGAGTGAGGTTCAGGTTTAGTGGGTTGGTTGGTTTGAGAGGTTAGTTCAGGAGGCTGATGTACGAAGGTAGGGGGAGAGGATTCATGATACAATCGAAGAGATGTGTAAAAGATGGGGGTGGATTCGTTAGGAAGGAGGCAGAGCTAGTTCGTAGGCAACTTTATAGATCCAGCGGGTCACCACGAAAGGTCCATAAAATTTCCTGGCAAGCTTGTTGGAGGGACGTGGAGAAACAGAGCCTTGGTGATATGGCTCCAGAGACGTTGGGGCGTCGCCGGGGTGAAAGACATGATGGCGGCACGTTTTGGAGGCCACATGGTCATTCGTTGACGAGTGGAGTTCAAGGTTTGTCGTAGTTGGTAGAGCAATTGGGTTCGTTCTTGGAGGGAGGTGGCCAAGGACGGGACGGTAGTGGTATCATTGACAGAGTCTGGTATGGACGAAGGAGGGCGGTCATACTTGGAACAGGGTGATATTGATGACGAAATGCTAAGAGTTATACCAAAACTTGGCCAGATGAAGGAACTTGTAACATGTGTAAAGGTTGCCAGTGGCAAAACAACTCAGGTAAACCTCTAAACTTCTGTTAATCACCTGTGATTGGTCGTTCTTTACAGATGGTAAGCGAATACTAAATTTGATTAGGTAAAGCGAAAGAGTTCCTTCCAAAAATTACTAAGGAATATCAATTCACGTTACGATACGATTGACCTCGGAATAACATGCAACTTGGAAATCTCAACAGAAAAGTAATGAACGAAATGCGATGTGTCTATCAAATATTGACGCTACTCTTTGACCGTTTCTATGATCGCTAACTGTTACTCTTTAAAGTTGTCTAGTTCTAACTTTGATTGCACTCACTCACAATTCTCAGAAATTGTAGAGGACGAAACTGAAACATCAAAATTCTTATTGACTGGCAGAATTCTGTACAAAAGCTCTATATATAATTCTGGCTTCTGACAGATATAACTGTTTTCTTAAGCCAAAATTAGAATTACTTGTTTTCTGTTAGGTGTCTATCACAGAAACTACAGGAATCTAACACAATAGATACACTGAATTGACCGAGAAAGATAGCTTCTATACTCATCAGAATTTTATTCAAATGAGCAAGTGTTATTAAGGAAATAATCCTTTCACACAGGAAATGCTTCTGTCTACAAAGAACAATCCAAAAACTAAATCTCACCCTCCTACATATTGGTCTATATATAGACCAACCCGTTGACATTGTTAACTACCATAAATGCGACAACTGTCCTTCCTCCAACTACTTTAACACTTCCTCTCTGCCTTAACTTTAAAACCTCCTCCTGGAATACACCTTCCAGGCTTTCTCCTGTTTCTTATTATGGGACCTAACAATACTCCCCCTGTTGGAAGCAACCTTGTCCCCAAGATTGAAATATGGGAATTGGTCTTTTATACTCTGCTCTTCCTCCCAAGTTGCGGCTTCTCTTTCTCCTGATTGCCATTCTACCAAAATTTGTTGTATGGTTTCTCCTCCCTTTTCAACTTCCCTTCTCTCCAAGATCTGTAGTGGTAAACTACTATGTCCCTGCACTTGCAGCTCGGACAATAGTTCCATATCTACCTATTGTGTTCCCACTGCTAACTTCAACTGGAAACATGAAAAACTGGCTGAATAAGTGATCCCTCTAGAAGCTGTATTCGATATGCCACTGCTCCCACTTTGGCTTCCATCCTATAAGGTCCATAATATCTTGAAGATAGCTTAGGATGTATTTTCGTGGGCATGGATTGTTATCTATGGGGACGAATCTCCAAGTAAACCATGTCACCTACTTGAATATTATACGCCTTCCTTGTTTTTATTAGAAAATTTCTTCATTTGGTCCTGAGCACGATTCAAATGATATCTCAATTGCTTCAGCGCCTCATCTCTGTTTATTAAATCTTGAGCTACCGCCTCCACCAATGTCTCTCTTGAAACAAATCTAGCTAATGACGGGGTGATCTACCATAGACCACTTCGAAGGGGGAGCATTTGGCTGATGATTGGTAACTGGTGTTGTACCAATACTTAGCCTAGAGTATGAATGTCACTCAAGTTTTAGGTTGTTCCAAACTGAAGCATCTCAAATGCGTCTCCAATATCCTATTCAAAATCTACGTTTGCCGTCGGATTCGGGGTGGTATGCAGTGCTCATCTGCAGCTTAGTACCCTACAAACGAAATAACTCTTGCCAAAAGAGATCGAGAAATATTGAATCTCGATCACTCACAATGGGGGTTAGGATCCCATGCAACTTGACCACCTCCCTTGTGAATACTTATGCCAGGGAATGAGTGGAGTAGGGGTGTTTCAGGGGTACAAAATGCCCATACTTGCTCAACTTGTCTACAACCACCAAAATTACGTTGTACCCATTCGACTTGGGTAATCTAACAATGAAATCCAGGCTGATTTCTTCCCATAATGCTTCTGGAATTGGTAAATGTTCTAATAAACCTTGTGGTGAACATGCTTGATACTTATTTCTCTGACAAATCACACAGCTAGCCACAAAATTGGTTATCATTTTTCTCATTCCCCTCGAATACAATGATTGAGCTACCCTCTTGTATGTTCTGAACACTCCAGAGTGTCCCCCCATAGGTGTAGTATGAAATTCCTGCATCAACTTAGGTATCTAGTGGGAAGTGGTTGATAATACTAACCGACCTTTGTAATGTAATCTTTCGTTTTCCAGTGTATAATTGCCATGTGCTTCAGGATCAACTTTTAATTCCTCAATGATTTTCCTTAATTCTTCATCCTTCTGAATCTCTTCTTCTATAGTCTCCCAATCTTGCCATATTGGTCTAGTCAATACTCCTGGATCCGCTGTTTCGTCTTCCTCTCCTTCATATTTTCGTGACAGCGCATCAGCGACCCTGTTGGAGGCTCCCTTTTTGTATACTATATCAAAATCATATCCCATCAACTTGGCTAACCAATTTTGTTGGCTCTGGGTTGTTATTCTCTGTTCAAGCAGGTGTCTCAAACTCTTTTGATCAGTATAAACCGTGAATCTCCTTCCCAGCAAGTATGGCCCCCTAGTGTTGGATGGCTAAGACCAAAGTCATCAATTCCTTCTCATAAATTGACTTGTTTAATGTTGATTCCGCCATGGCCTAACTGAAATAGGCTATAGGTCTCCTATTCCGAGTTAAAACAGCTCCCAATCCCCTCCCTGCTGCATCACATTCAGTACTGAATGACAAACGAAAATCTGGCAGCCCCAATACCGGTGCTGTGGTGACTACCGTCTGTAATTTTTTCATGGCCTCCCTGCTGTCCTCATTCCACCAAAATCTCCCTTCTTAAGCAGTTGTGTTAAAGGTTGAGCCATCTTCCCATAATCATAAAGTTAAAACATGCCCTTGTTAGACAAAAGGAAGCTAGAGCCCTCAAAGCTCTAGAGGAAAAAGATGTAGAGGTATCTGAGGTTGAGTAAGACAACTGATGAAGAGATATCACTAATGTCTATACCATTTAAGCAATTGCTTAAACGTAAAGGACAAAGAAACAAAAGGTTTCCCCTCAGGAGAAGAGAGAGCTCTCAAAGACAGAAATAGGATGAGGCTTCACACCATGTTCTATGCTTCGAGTGCAAAAAGTTGGGGTACATATGAACTGAATGTCCCAAGCTGAGAAGAAAGCCAACATTCAAAAAGAAGAGTCTGATGGCAACGCGGGAAGATATAGGCTCTCAAACAGACTTTGGGGTGTATGAACACGCCAATCTATGTCTAATGGCATATACATAAAAAAAAGGGGCACATTCTAAGTCTTATTTTGTTTATCTTTTAGCTTCTAATTCTTCAAGATCATCATCTGAAGATGATCAAAATGATCTTTCTTATGAGAATCATCTCAATAGTTGTAATAATCTTTTTGAGCAATATTTAAAATTAAAACATAAGTTCAAATATTTGCTTCTAAAAAACAAAATGCTCAAGCAAGATAAAGTTACAGCTGACGAGAGCGTCTCAGCTCTAGAACAGTCTGTATTATCAGACAGTCAAAACTAAAGTCTTTAGGAAAAGAAAACATGCTGCAAGCATGATTTCAAAAATTTTCAGAGAGTTGTATATCAACCTCCAAACATACATCTGATAAGTCTGGTCTTGAGTATGTGCTTCTAGAAAAGAGAGTAACAAAAATTTATTCAAAGAGAAAATTTTTTTTTGCTATAATTGTGTATAGTCTGGACACCCGAATGCCAAGTGTAAATTCAGAAGAAAAACTTCTAAAGCTAACAGGAAAGAACCCAAGAGAATCTGGGCAACAAAAGAAGTTATTATTCCTATTGTAGATATGTTGTTTGAGAAAAGGTAAGGAACTAAGATGGGAGAATTTGTTTTGTTGGTTGACATGGGGTTGGAAGACATTTTTTTAAAGTTGTAGGAAAAACATAATAAAAAAAGTAAGGAGGGGTAAAAAAGGGATAGTTGAATAAATGGTGATTGCAAGAATGACATCGAAAACCTCTTCGAAGGTGGCGTTAACAATGAAAGAAAACCGTGTGTTTACAAGCAAGTGGGTCTATTGAGTCAACACGGTTTTGGAAAATGTTATAGATATCATGTTATACTCTAGGAATGAAAGAAACATCAGACCAAATCTGTGTGTTTCGGAGACAACACAAACATAATTTATATTGGGAAGAATGTATCAATACAATAAATAGAGGAAATTTGATATCATTTAACATAATCTGTGTTTTCTTTTTTTTTCTTCAGAGAGTTGATTGGTTTGGTTGAATTATAAGAGACAAAGGGTATAAATAGTGCATTAATTTTTTGCAAGAAAAAAGGATGAATAGTGTATGACTTAATTTGTGCAGAACTAGAAACAATTACAAAATTGATTGATAATTTATGATATTCCCCCTTAGCAGTCCACTGAATTGTTTATTCTAATACAAAACAAAACCCACACTAAGGAGAAGAAAGCAAATAACATGTTTTACGCGATAAAATAAAAACAAAAGGGACATAAACTAATCAACACCTGTTTTTATTGTCTCTCCAAAGGCTAAGCACCAAAAGTGATTTATCAATCAGCCCTCATTTTAACTTTATGAGCTCTGACAAAATAGTTAATTGTGCCATGAAGCCAAAACTAGAAGAGATCCTCAGCAAAGGAGAAGTTGGAAGTTCATGTTTAAGCGTTAAGAAACTGAATCTGCCTCTATGAGAGGTTGAAAATTCAAGTTTACCAGACAACTTTTATACCGCTACATATATGGCACATGGTGTCCTTTTTTAGCTCTATGCTTACAGAGATAGTCAAAACGATAAATTAAAAAATGTTGCATAATATAAAGTTTTTATATTTTATCAAGGGTTCAAAAATTTGAAACTTACTTGTAGAAACAAATCTGTATGAGTCTTCCCCTCACATAAAATCAACTCAACTCTTGCACCTGCCTTCTTAAGAGCATCAGCAAACCGTTCACTGCAAAAAGCACTTATAAATATCTAGAACTGTAACAAACGCAACCGTCTTTTTCACATAAATATTTGTAATTCTAGCAAAGAAAATTACCACAGTGGAATTTTCATTTATTAGAGTAAACAATAGCATTCCATCTTTGTGTTTAATAATTCATACGAATAACACAAGTACTTAGAAAAGAAAGAACAACCCACAAGTTATAGAAGTTACTTAACTTCATGATAACCAGAGATCATCCAACTCTTCCTAGGTTGTACTTAGTGCAAGTCGGGATTTAAAGAGGGTTGAGTTAGGTAGATGACAGTCAACATAACCCTTTCAATCTTTACGGTATAACAGTGATCAGGTCTTATTTATAGCACAGCAGTACACCTTAGAAGAATATGATTGAAACCTCCAGCAGCTTCCTTCCTCAGAATAAAATAATATAGTAACCAATTTTTTTATGAACATAATATAACGAACAGTGAATTTCAATTCGATAGACTAACCTGGCTACTGATGGTATGGAATAATCTGCAGTTCCATGGACCAGATACACAGGTGGGAAGTGAGGTATGACACTTTTGAGACATGGATCTTGAATTTTAATTTCAGGTGAAAATACCTTCAAAGACTCTTCACCTTCCATTATGCTGAAATGATAATCAGTTATAACAAGGGAAAAACATACCCTCAGTTTTAACGAAACTCAGGACACACCTTAAAAATATCCGACGATACAAGCCACGGTTGTGGAAGTGATCCACTAAATCCAATAAGTTGTATCTGCATATGTGTTGAAACGGTTAATAGGCTATCCTTAACGAGTCCAAACCAATTTATCGGGGTGCATAATTCAGACGCAATCATAAATGATCTCTTCACACGCAAAAAGAAAAAAAACAGAAATCATGTTCACTCTTTTTCGCGTAAGTAAAATGAAATATACCATGGAAACATGCAAGGGATCAAACATTGCACCAAGAAACCAAAATTTCACGTCAACGTAAGCAAATATAAAAAAAAAAATATATTTATACAAGTAACATACTAATTCAATATTTCAATAGTAATTAAGAAAAATAGTTAAAAAAAGAAGGTTTAATTAAGTTTTAAGACCCTCATATATTTGGATATTTTCAATTGAGTCCCTAAAAATTTTTTTTGTCTATGGAGTACTCCAAATTTTTATATATTTTCAATTAAGTCCTTGTCATTTAATTTTTTTGTTAGTGGGCGGTATGATTATTAATCTTGCACCATCATCTCACTTACTTGTCTCCTATATGTCAAGAAATAAAGTTTTGTGACTAATATTAGAGCAAAACGCCTTAGCCACAAGAGGGCAGCATAGCACCACACAACAATGAGAGCAAACCACACATGACACACCACCATGTAGTGAAACGAGAGTGAGTTTGGTGTGACTTGAGAATGACAGCATGATGAATGACCGAAACAATATCGTAAACTGCAGCAAACAAAGACAACGATGCCCACAGTGAACAAAGAGAACAAATTTGCAGTTAACAAAGAGAACAATGGCACGAATAACAGAGGGAACGACGATAAGCACTAGAGAAGAAGGAACCCTAGTCCACAAGAAGAAGAAAACTCTAATTGCGATGAGTTTTGTTTATTTTCGAACACCAAAAGACCATCAATGGTGTCGTTTTAGTTTTAAAAAAATACCCCTCTAAACTCTCGAACTCGATTGCAAGCTCGCGAGTTTGGTCGAGCTTACCGAGTTCACAGTGAACCTACCTTTCTCCAAAATTAAGTATGCTTCTGAGTCAACTCAAGCAATGGGAATGGAATGTAAACTTGAAGATTTTACAAGTTAATACATGAGTTTGATAACCATGGCCTCCACAATAAATGGGTGCATTTCTGCAAAACTAAACATGATGGATCACCATCATCATTTGCAACCATAAGATCAACACATTTGTCATATGCCCTTTGCCTGCCTTGAATATAATTACTTCCTAAAAGGCATTATTGAGTACTCCGACTTCAAGATCCTTTGCAAAATGTGAAAGTCATGGCGTTCTGTCTCAAAATTGTCTAAGATATTACTATGTCTTATTAGTATCCACAACATATTTCGTTAAAGGAATAGTTCATAATGATCATCCCCGTCTATAGAGCAAAATGGTAAACATTTATGTGATATAATCATCTTGTTTTTCAATTAGCACAACTGAAGAACATATATACATATTAAGTATTATTTGGAAGAGTAATCATTAGCTTTCCTAAATTCAAGAAACTACCCATGTGTACTGTATAGTTTCAAGAAATTACCATGTGCTACTTATGTTTAAGGGTGTTAACTCTACGATTAACAAAGTTAACTCACTTTTCTTGTTTTTCCACTTCTTGGTTGAGTTCCTTGCCTGAATAAGGAGGTCTTGGTTCTTTGTAAAATCACATTTGAATATTGAACAAAAATTTCTGTGAGTTCATATTTGAGAGTCTCAAGAGTTTTCTTCTCTTATTTTGGTTTTTATCTCGAGAAGCTTTCTCAAGTGTCGAATCTCCAGGCACTTATCCTTTGATTCTCCATTGAAGGAGGTATGTTCTATCTCCGCTCTCTTGTCTTGATCCATTTTTACTTTCATTTGTTTACTTGTTCTTTTTTTTCCTTTTATTTTGGTTGAGTGTCGCAAGCCATACCCATGGCTATTCCTGGTTTTGCCATTGATAAATGTTCTTCCATAGGTGTTAAGGAACACCCATGATTTTGATGAAGTACTAAAAGCAACTAAGTATAACATATGGTAATGCTTCCTTTGTAAGACAATAGTTTTATTTTTACAATAGATCATGTAAGACATAAGTGTTTCGTCTATCAGATGTTATAACACTATGTAGTCTTATTTTAGTCTAATAAAGCATTGATATGCTCAAATGATAAACACATAGATTTAAACTAACATCCTACTAGACAAAGACATATATATGCTTTTTTTTGCTGCAAGGAATGTTCATTACTTTTGTGTATCAACAAAATTCGTTCCCAAGCACAAGTCACATAAAATGATCTCTTGGATGAAGATCTAAAGGTGATTTTCTTCAACAACTCCTTAACATTGGCATTGTCAACTTTGGAAAGACTATATGCTTCGTACAACTTTGCACTTTAGACAAACTCAAGTAAAGGCACATTGTCTAAGAAGAGATAAGTACATCTAACTATTAGGATGTTAAATTGAAGAAAAAAAGAACATTTAATGTTGCATGGAGAGCAAATAATACATCCCTCACAATCAAGCTTAACAAGAAAGAAATTCAAAAGAGCTGAAGTTACTCAGCTGCCAGAAATGGATTTGAAACGACTACTTTCTTCTATGTTATATAAAGCCATTCAAGAAGAAAAAAAATAGACTGACAACATTACATAGTGCTGAAAACGCTACTAAAATTTTTGCCTCATCAAAAGCCACATAGAAGAACACTTTCCATGTTCATTTAGCATACTAGAAGTGAGTGCACAAATCTTATCTACGTTAACGTAGTGAGCAACCCTATGATATGTTGATCACTACTCTGATAACTCATTCATCTTAGTCTAGATTGGCTATTTAACAAAGAAGATTTATTAGCTAGGAGTGACTGTTGTTCAAAGAATACTTGGTTAGGCCAGAAGTGGCTAGTTGAAAAATACTTGGGCGGGGTAACCCAGTAGTGGCTACGAGCCTAAACAATACTAAAGGGGTTAGGTAGAAGTTGCTACAGGCCCAGACAATACTAAAGGGCTTAACTAGAAGTGGCTACGAGCCCAGAGAATACTGTTTTGTACTTTGCAGTTTTAGTTTGCTTAGTATAAGTCAATTTTTTGATTGAGAACTGGATGTAGTATACGTGATTAGACAAACCAATATAAAATTATCTTGTGTACTTCTCTCTGTACCTTTTTACTTTGCATATTATTATTATTTACACTAATTTGAGAACGAGAGTTATTGTAAGAACAAGTCTTCAAAACTCTTTAAATAAGTAAATTTGCATCTGTTGCAATCCATCAGACACAATAAAGGTAAATAAAGTTATTAAGTGATAGCATGCTATACAAAAACCATTGTCTGAGTATTCTTCATCAAACGATAATTACGAAAAGTTTTAAAAAGTAATTGAAACACAATTCAACTCCTTATTTTACACAATGGGTTTTATGTTTCATACACCTTGAATTGATCAAGATCCTTACAACTTTCTAAAGTTTACATCCCACAATCCCATATACAAAATTTATCAAACATTACCCCTGGAGATGGAACATATAAATCATATGCATCAATCTTGTTACATATATAATCAATCGTAGGAGCCCACAATGGTTTAGTGAAATATTTGCTAATTGATAATTGGAATTAACAAACTAAGCGGTAAAGTTTTTAAATAAAATCTTTTGTGAGATGAAATGACAATCTATCTTGATATGTTTAGTCCTCTCGTGAAATATTGGATTAAAGTACAATATCCGAAAGTATATCTCTTATCAGTAGGTGACTATGTCCAATCTACATCTAAATATCCCACAACTCAAATATGATTAATGTGTACATTAGAATGCCATAAGTCCCATTCTATAGTACTAAACATGGAGAATTAATAAATTGATTCACAATATTGACCGCAAAGGAGATGTTAAAACTATTGATCGTGAGCTAGTTCAATTTTCCAACCAATTTCTTATATCTCTCAAAATTCAAAAGTGACTCCTCCTGACTTAGTAGAATTTTAACATTGGGATTTAGGTGTATAAGTGGGCTTGGAATGCATTAGCCCAATCTCCTTAAAATATTTGATGCATGCTTTCTCTACGAAATAATAAATCCATTGTTGATGTTGGAGATCTCGCATGGATTAGAGATTAAGCCAATTTACAATATATAAGTGGGGACAATCTTCACCTTGCAAATATATGTGGGGGCAATCATCTATTATAGATTCTATATCGACTAAAGATAAGGTCAATTTACAATATCTAAGTTGGGGAAATCCTCACCTTACAAGGCATTTTTGTGAAGATGAGTTAGACTTAAACTCACTTCTTAATATAGTATCAAAATCTATCTTGGTGAGGTTTGTTGGGCTTATCGTCTCACCGCTATAAGACCACCCACAAATATTTGTTTTATTTGTGAGATGCCATGATAGTCACTACTTGTAAGAACTATGTCATCAACATATAGTATCATGTGGATACACCCAATGGTTGAATAATGATGAAAAACAAAATGGTCAACTTCACTTAGAGTCCTACCAAACTATTAGATTACTCCATTGAATGTGCCAAACCCTGCCTTAGGAGATTGTTCAAGACCATACAAAGATTTGCAAAGAAAGAAGCTAAATAGCACCAACACATTGAGATGGGGCTTGAGAGGTGGAGTAAGTGAGACCAACAAACTTGAAGTGATTATGTGCACCATAAGTAGTGGAACTAGAGGAATGACATTTCTCATACCATTTAAGAAAGTCGTGGAAGAGAGTTCAAGGTCTAAAAGTGTAAGATGGGGTGACACAAGAAATAAGGGGCACAGGAGTTGTGAGGGAAATAGCAACAAATCAAGGGGAGTGACCATCTAATGCATAGAATGAACAATTATGTGACCAAGTTTATGGCAATTGTCGCACTTGGAATGACATGTACTTGGTTTGTGAGAGCAATTACGATTATCATGTTGAGATACTAAAGTCAAGGAATCACTATGAGGGACGATTGAACGTATGTTAGTGGGTATGAGCATGACACAATAGAATGGATCAAGCAAAGTTCAACTTGGACAGTAGAACCCAAAATTTGATCACAAATTGACAAATACTTTTGTTAATAAAAAGAATAAATTGATGAATACTAGTCAAACACCCATATTTGCTACAAACTTGGGCATTAACTTTGGACCCAGAGAGCAATCTCTTTCATCAATGGAAGTCGCTATCTAGGTAAGATGGTCAACATAATCTTGTCACTTAAGCCAAAACTTGATATTAGATGCCCAACTGTCATAATTACGGTCATCTAACTTTTTAATGGAGAGTGGGATATCGGCATCGTTGGTAAAGATAGCAGATTCCAATCAAGCAACACTAGAGTCACCATTGTCACCTGGAGGAGAGAGAAGAACTAGAGCATGAAAGAGAAAACATGACCACAATAGGGAGGGGAGACGTAAAACAATATTCGATTACAATGTCGAGACTAGATTAGAAAAGACACCAAGGTAAGTTTAGCACCAGTGGTCATTGCCAGAAAAGTGGCTGAGAAAGTGTCACCACACAAGGCGGTTTGCAGTGGACGAAGGTGGGTTGCGCAAGAGAGAAGGAGGCACATGAGGGTGTGTCATTACTTTGTTTTGCACGCGACTAACAACATTGTGTTCATCTTGGCAACATGGCAGTGGCGGTGGTGTCACATTTGGAAATGATGACAGTGGTGAATGGCAGTGACAACAACAAAGGTAAAAAGGCGAATAAAATGCACGCGAAAGGGATAGAGGGAAACCTAAATGAGACATCATTTTTGAAAAGGTATGGATTCCGAGGATAAGGCTCTAGATACCATCTACAGATAGATGGTATAGATTTATGTGATACAATCCTCTTGTTTTTCAATTACCAAAATTGAGGAACATATGTACATGTTAAGTATTACCTAGGGGTGGGCCCGAGTGCATATACAAAAGTATATCTAACACCTTCAAAAGTATTTCTTCAGCACAAACATTGAGGTCAACTATATTGATAGACCTTTTATAACTATTTGCATTATCAGAACAACAAATTGAAGAATCACACCAGCTGTTGCAACATAAAGGTGTTCTACTTCTATTCAACCATCAATAGTCACCGCACCACCACTGCTTCTCACCAGGGAATGCATTCTGAATACGTTTCTGGGATATGAAGCTTCTTTCACGAGGAAAAGTAAGTCAAATCAGCACAATCATGGCATGCTACGGCAGAAACCCTCTTAACAACAAAAACCAAAGCATTTTCTTACGAGGAGAGATTGGATAATGGAACAAATAATGCCATTGTCTTTTGTCAAAAACTAAGTCTTCAAACACTCCACTTATTTCTAGATCCTTTTCAAGGGTTTTCACTTAGGAGATTTTCATATTTTAATTTACCTTTTCGTTGGGCGATTGTCAGTCAAACTCTTCTAATTTGGGCTTCTATTGGTATTATTTTCTTCTTTTCAAATATTTAGGCCCTTGGTTCTACATTTTTCCTGAATAAGAGTTTCTTAATTTTTCTCAAACACCGTTTTTTTCTTTTCTCTGGTCTGACCACTCATCCAATGCAACATTTTCATCATGCAACATGTCTTATGCTCTTGTTAGCCCTTTGTTGCCCAATATTTAGCACCATGAAAGCAACAGTGATCATGTGAATAAGAAGTTAAGTTTTCCATTTAGCTTAAGGCGCATCTTTGTGTAACAAATAACTTCATACGTAAAGGACAAAATAATTCTATGAAGGAACTGCAGCGATGTTTTCTAGACAATCTAGAATGAACATGGTTATACTTATGAAAGTCACCATTTCCACAAAATTCAAGACATAGATGAAACTCTAACCAGTGTCTTACCCTCCAGATAAACCAAAATAAGCTTTGATCTGGGAAATGCTCCAAGAAATATTCTCTCCTTTTTTTGATTCTCTGGCTGCTTGCTCCAGTAAAGCGCAAGAGGAAATATGAGCACCGGCAGATTGTCCCATTAGATAAACTCTGCAATATGGTTATTTACAAAAAAAGAATTAATAGATCAATCTCATAGTTGAATGTCCAAATATATGATGAAAAGGAATCTTGTATCATAGTAGCACGCCACCTGTTAGGGTCACCTCCGTAATTAGCTATGTTGTTGATGATAAAGGAAATCCCCTGGGAAGTATCATTTACCATGTCACTGATAGTCCCTTGAGGAAAATTTCTACACTCACAAATAAACAAAATCTATTAAATGCTAAACATAGCATTTTATTTGAAAACTAGATGTAACAGATATGTTATTTGTACTCTATTATATAACTAAGTTATAACATTTCATAAAAGAAATCTCGTCATTTGGAACAACTTTAAGATTAAGATTTCAACTAAAGAAATGCTAATACTAAATGTGATGTACTATATTTGTAGCTTAAAAACAAATTATGAATTAAAATATGCACGATCGGAAACTGTTAAATTCAGGAGATAGTGTGATGCAAGCATCCTTGTAGTTGTGATTTACGAATTTCCCGGACTAAATGTCCTAGAAATAGACATAAAAAAGAACCCAATTTGTCCATCAAAATACCTCAAACATAGAGCATGTCAGACCAAATGTAAATTGAAGACTCAATCTTGCACTGCTTGAACTGAGACCAGGTACCTGTAATCCAAGCATGCCACTATAATGCCTCTGTCTGCCAACTGTAGTCCTAAAAGGGAACCCCATGCTTTATACCTAAATCAAAACCCAACCGCAATTATTTCAAGTTTTAAAAGATTAAAGATTGATGAATAGGTTTATATACACACATAAACTAAAATTCTAGCCATGACATGGTGCAGGAGACCAACAATATTTTGGCATCACAAAGTGTGACACGAACCACATCCTTCAAGTCAGAAATCTTTAAAATTCTATTTTATACACCTCCCCTGGTATACTCTTTAATTGAAGCAACAATTCATCAAAACCACTTGTGGTATTTTATTGTCCCCCCTCTTAGAGAAAGGATAAAACCATAATAAAAGGATGTAATATTTTATTATTTATATAACACGTAAAGCAGAATACAAAGGGAGCATTTATAGTAGCTACCCTTAATTGCATGTTATATATCTGGTTAAACTAACGAAAGAAGGAAGGAAAAATTGAAAGTCAAACTTGCAAAAATTTTTAAACTTTATTGGTGTATTCATCTTCATATCATTTTAAAAGTCAAACTTGCAAAAAATTTAAACTCTATTGATGTATTCATCTTCGTATCATTTGACAATACTTACACAGACCATATCTGCGAAAAACTATGAAATTTTCAAAAACAGAATTCAACCATCTCTTATTATGTTATTTCCTGTTTTTCATAGTGGTCTTGTTAAACAACATTGTGAAGGGGATACTAAAATTTAACAAAGCAAGAGGTCATCTATTGATTAGATACATTGCAATAGCAAAGCAAAGTCCCAAAAAACTAGACACAAAAGCATGGTGAAGATTAAGAATCATTTCAACAATATGATCGTGTTTTCTTTCTACTACACCAAAACAAATTGATTTGTTAGTGATAGATAGAAAATTAGTAAAAAGCCTACACTCTCCTCCCCAATCGAATTAAATACTTCTGATTTTATTGTTAAGTTGAAGTTTTGACCATGGTTTTAAATTACTTGAGAGAAAGAAAGGAGTGAAAAAATATTTTCAAGAGCTTAATAAAGACTCTCTTAGGTTCTCATATTTATTTATAAAATCTGTATTGTAATTTGAGATACAATGGAAAAGGCAGAAAAGAGTAAAAAACAAGTAAGGCACCTTTAAAAGCAATTAAAGGTTTCTGTGAGGATGGAATGCTCAAGATACCATCTTAGAGAAAAGTAAAACCATAATAAAGGATGTAATGTTTTATTATTTCTGTAATAGGTAAAGCATAATACAAAGGGAGCATTTATAGTAGCTGCCCTTGAAAGAAAAAAGACCAAAACGCCGAAACGGAATCACTAAAAAGGGACAGGGGGAAATAGCAAACTAAAGGGGGATATTGTGCTAGTGTAATGGAATAATAAAAAGAGAGAGAAGAATATATCTTATATTCTTTACTCCAATATATCACACTACCCCCATACACCCGAGATTGGTTGTATGTTTCAAAGCAACATCTACAACATGCATTTACTTGTAGTTAAGACTTCAGCCATAGACAAAACTACTTGTGATTTGGAAAGGAATTACCGTTGCAAGTACTGAATAAGAATCAACACAGTACATACAGAGTAAATTAAAACATGAAAGTAAAGCCATGTAGACATTTCAAACTACTCACCCAATAATCCATGCTCCCCCAGTTACAAATATCAAAACTGGCTTAGGTTCACCAATATCGGCTGGTAGATACAGATCGAACCTGAAAAACCACAATTTACGTGACTACCACGCACACAATACATGAAATGACCAACATTGAACGACAGATTACCAGTGTTTTGATTTACCTGTTTCTGGGCTGATCTCCATAAACAAGGCTTCGCTTTACCTTGGTTGAGGAGAAATAGTCATATGCAACTGCAGAAAGTCAACAATAAGATAGAGAAAAACAATCAAAAGATCAACTTTCTATTAATATTGCAAGATAAATTTGTGTGTGAAATTTTCCACACCTCCCCAAGTGGAAGGAGAAACAGCAACATGTAATATAGAAGAGCCAAGTGCCAGAAATGGCAATCAGATTGCCATTGAGCATTAAGTAAACAGAATGCATAAGAAAATATATGATGATCTATTGGAAGCTTCCAAAGCAAATTCAGAGCTTAACATTGTCATTATTGGTGATGAGAAAAGAGAAAATCACAATTATATTAAGCAAACCTCGTAAAAAACCAGGCATAAGTAGCATGGCATAACATCCAAGGGCAAGTAATTGTGTAATCCAACGGTAACCAATCCTGAACAATGTATCAACAGAAAATCAGACATGACACGAGGCACAAAGCACAACTGTGGGTGAGAACATTTAAGTATTTTCAGTTCTTTAAAAAATCTTAATAAAAATAAGCAATTATTCCTTTAAAATAAAGTGAACAAAGCACTTAAAGTACATTTAAGTGAACTTATATTTAGATTATTTGTCCTAATAGTTACAAAGAATGCAGTATGGGTATGGGACACGGTTCATTTATGTTCTGTATGGCTTTTAATATTATTATCACATGACATTTTAGAAGCAGGTTGAGAACTCTGTAACTATGCATGAGCTTCTATACTGGAATAACAAGAACTAATAACGCATTTCAGAAACCGACATATTTTTCCATCATTTTTTATTAGTAAAAGCTAGAGCTTATGAAAAATAATGTTTTAGAAACGCTAGAAACAGCTTAAGCACTAACAGATTTTATAATTATTTTTTACTAAATTATGATAAATTCCTAAATTTCATTCTGGCATAAACACGGACTGTCCATGCATGTTTGAAAACAATTAACTTGATAGACATAAATATTTTTTTCAAAACTTTTTACAATAAATTCTGATCAAAATCTTTTTATCTGATAATAAGCTAAATCTGGTTCGGTTAGCTTATATATTTAGAAAATACTCTTTACTACACCTCTAGAGAGATTTTTGAACAACAAAAAATAACGAATGTTCTCCAACATATAATCGCAATTATTCATGCAAGCATTTACTGTAACAGTGACACCAAACTACTTGCTGAAATAACACTATAAAAGGAAAACAAGCTCTTCAAACAACAGGGTAGGTCGAATCACCATACAAGGCAAACCAAATCAAGCTACTCGAGGACAGCCATGTCATTTGTCATAAAGACAGGTGATTAATATAGACAATTATATACAATCACATTCATTTATTCTTAATTATTTGTGAGGCATCACATCCATTTATTCTTAATTATTTTTGAGGCATCACATCCATTTATTCTTAATTATTTTGAGGCATCACATGTTGGATCTTTCAAGGGAGAGGTATTCATCACCAGTGAGGCATAAGCAAACCCATATAAAAGATTATAACACTACTTCTAACTCAAAACCTTAAAGACAATAAATTTATAGATTTTCTTTTTTTACATATTGCTCAATTTTCTTATTTTTATTGAAACTTAAACTTAGACTTAAATACCTAACAATCTTTCTAAGTGTCAATTTCTTCTACACACTTCTCCTTGACCAGAAGCAGTTTTAACCATTTAGTGAACCTTTCTTGGACTGTCGTTTACCATGACAAGACACTGTTGACTAAAACCTCTCTAAGAAGACTCAGTATAAGGAATCTACAACTTACTATTCTTTACCCATACACTCATTCAAGCCAATCACAGGATACCACTAATAGGTCTTTGAAGAAGGGATTCACGGAAAGTTTCGACACCAATGAATCATAATCAACCCATATAAGAGATTATAACATCATCTTTAACCCAAAATTTTAAGACAATGGTTTATAAATTTTCTTCCTTATATATTATTCAAATTTATCACTTTGATTGAACGTGAAACTCAACTCATACTTAAATTCCTAACATCATATTCATTCTTTCTTAATTATTTGAGATAAATCATATTCTTTCTTAATTATTTGAAGTAAACCATAGTAACAGATGTAGCAATATTATTAAAATTACTTCTTAATTCTGAGACAAAATTAGCAACTACTACATATGAATAAATGTATACTTTCGAGCTCATCTAGAATTAGAATATGTTTACACAAACTTGTTTATAAACACATCTTAGACAAGAAAAATACAAAAAAATAACGATTAAGAATTTCTGAAAAAAAAATAACTAGTATATAATATTTTGCATAAAATTCAAAATATTAATTATATTTTTTAATACTTGTGTGGAAACTTTAATTGTATAATAAGAAGTAATTTCTTCAAAAGTGGCATACAAATAATTTGTAACTGATCCACAGATATTTTACATTAATGCATGTAAATATAACTCTTAATAATTTCATTAACTAATTCTAAAATGTTTGTTGTTTGCAAGGAACAATTTGTAATTGCATAAAACAGACAGTAGCTGGAAGCCAAATTACAGTAATAAAACAAAAAGTCATATTATATGCAAATATAATCAAATAGATTAAAGGCAAAAACAAATAAGCAAAAGATTACTGAAATTTGACGCACTTACCCGAGGTACCGAAGAAGCGTGAAGGCGAGGCGAGTAATCAAGTAGGTCTCTGCGGCGACGTGTTCAATGTTTCGCCGGAGAGAGTCTTGCCGAGCGAGGGGAGGCCGGAGGCTGGTTTTTCCGTTGACATGGCGACGCGTCATGGGATAGTTGGTGGAAACGGAGTCTGCTTTTATCGCCTGGACGTCAACGTCATCCCGTGGGAGCGTGCGGCGGCGATTGGAGAGGGCGGTCATTGCCGGCATAGGCTGAGGAATCGGAGAGTGTATCAGATCGGAAAATAGTGAATTATTGAATTCGTTTTGTTTGTTACGAAGCGCCAATGCTGATTTCGTTTTGTTTGTTACGAAGGGGAGAATATGTATACTGAAATGGATTCATAGCAATTGGAGCTTTGTTTTGTAACGGTTTGATTAAGATCGTACGAATCAGATTTTATGTACTCTCCTCTCCCATGCTGTGTCGCGAAACTTCGGAAAAAGTTATACTATTTTTTTAAGACTTTAATATATTCTTTTCAAACCTGTTTGTTTTTTTATTTTATTTTTAAAGTCTTTTAATTTTATAAAATTTTAAGTGATTAAATTTAACTTTTATAAAATGAGGAAATTTTAATTAAAGGTTATGTAAATACTTTTTCACATTCATTTCTTTAATATTTGAAATTTTTATTTTATTTTAAAATAAATAAGTAATATCTAATTATACATTTTATAATGTAATGACATTAATACATTCATACATATATTAATACTAATGAAACCACTAAAAATTATCACTTTTCATTTTGTTCATCAGGGTACAGTGATATGAGAAATCAAAACAATTACCCTAGGTCTGATATATTACATTAGGAATAAAATAAAATTACGAGTTTCTTATAATATCATGATTAAAATCAGTGATTTTTTATCTTAGAAAAAACAAATAAATGTTTCATAAATCAAAATTAATTTTTAATAATTTTACAAGGATTAAAGAAATATTTAAGTATTATATTGATAATTAATTATATAATTGATTAAAATATAAATTATTGAAATTAATTTTGGTCTAAAATAATTATTGGCTATAAAAAAAGATAAAACTATATGTAACAAAAAAGCATTTATAAAATCCAAAAATGCTGATTAAAAATAGAATTTGTGAGATCCAAAAATGATTTTTTGCAGAAAACAATCACAAATTTATTAAATTTATTAAAACAACATATTTTAGAAAATAATAACTAAAATTCCTCTTTTTTCTAATATTCGTCTTCATAACTATTTTATAAATATTTTATTTTTCATAGAAACATCTAAATTTTATATAAATGTTAACTTTGTAAATATTTGTTAGCTAAGTGGATTTAATATAGTCCTCAGTATTTTTCATTTTTTTATGTATTTATTATATGTCATTTAGGCAGCACTTGTAAATTATTGATGTAGTTTTGAGATAATATATTAGCTCTAAAAGAGTACTGATGTTTAGAAAAACAAACATCTTTATGATACGATACCTGTACCTAGAAGTTAGAAAAGGTTTCCGAGTAGTTTTACAAAACTCCTGCCAAGATATAAAAGTGCATATAGAGTAAAGTTGTTTTTAATGCTGATTCAGTCAAATTTTACATCTAGTTCTTTAAGAAACTGGTTTCATTATAATCAAATAGACTAAATAAGTATTTTTATTGTTACTAGTTGCTTACATTAGCACATAGCATTATAAGTGACTATTCATTTATTCTCTTACGAGATAAATATAAGATTATTTTTTATTATTAAGTTAAGTATGTCTTTCACAAATAGTTATAATTTTCTTTTTACAAATATTTATAGTTGTCAATTTCACTTATAGTTAAGATGTTGTTTAAATATAGAAAAAAATATTATAAGTGATATCAATTATTTTGTGAAAGAGGTTAAGTGAGTCTAGTCATAATCTAATAGTGGTGTTTGTGTTACTATGCTATTAAGTAAAAAAAAAAAAAAAAAACTAGTAGCATTCTAATTTTTTATTATAACTTTTGACCTTGACCTAGTAGTAAAAAGTCAATCTAACAATTGGTATTAGGATTAAGGTCATGAGTTTATTTTACATAATATTTTTATACTAGTTTGTCTAATAGCACAAACTACGTCAGCTCTTTATTAACCAGACAATTTTTATTAGATAGACTATTGTTGTGAAGTACAATCAAGTATTATTTCAGCTCTCAATCACTTATGATTGATCTCGTTCAAGTATTCTTTTCGCAAGTCATTTATATATATAACCAAGTATTCTTTCACCAAGTCACTCCTGACTTAACCCCAAGTATTCTTTTACCAATTCACTATTGACTCAAATAAGTATTTTTGTACAAGTCACTCCTGGCTTAAGACAAATACAATATCCTTGTGATCAACAAATCACATTTTTTTGTTCATCTAGTGTCTTTCGATGTATACAATTATATACAAGGGTTTAGGCTCTCTCTACTAGTTTGCTAGGATGAACACAAATAATATTCTTACAAAACTTGTAAGGCATAGAGAAAATTTAACTGAGATTCAACACTTACAAATTGTGGCTATTTTACTTATTCTTCTCTTCAAAGCATGTCTTTATATAGGTTTGAATAAAGTAGTGGTTGGATTTCCTTATCTGGTCATGTAGCTTTTAATTCACTTGACTATATTATTCTTCCTTCTCTACTATTTAGCTAGCTTAAACATTGAAAAACATTAAATCACTCATGACTAACATAAGTTTCTTTCAACAATAAGTCACTTCTAGTTTATTCGAGTATTCTTTCGACAGCAACTCACTCCCAACTTACATGAGTATTCTTTGAATTTTGTTTTGTCTTATAATAAATTATTACCTTCTTAAAAATCTTTTGTTATGTCTATTTCTTCACATGTTATGCCAAACACTTATTCTGAAGTTGTGAAATATGACTTAGAGAAAGGCTATACAGTGTGAGATATCTGCTTTGGAGTCAAATCAAACATGGGAGACTGTTGTTCTTTCCAAGAACAAAACTGTCATAGGTTGCAAATGGATATTCAAAATAAACTATAATGATTATGGGACTGTTGAAAGATATAAAGCAAGATTAGTAGCCAAGGGATACACACAAACAAAGGACATTAACTACCTTGAAACTTTTTCTCTAGTAGCAAAGATGACCACTATAAGGTTGCTTCTTTCTCTAGCTTCTATGTATAATTGGGAGAGTTGAAACAGTTAGACATAAATAATGTCTTCTTACATGGAGAGTTGAAAGAAGATGTATACATGGTTGCTCCTCCTGGATTGACTTCTATTCGACCAGGACAAGTTTGTAAATTAAAAAATGCTTTATATGGCCTTAAGCAAGCTAGCAGGGAGTTTGCTATTGTCATCCTTTTTTATTTTTATGGGATATACTCAATCTATGAATGATTATTCTTTATTCTTTATTTATTAATTCGTCTGAAGGATCTTTTAAAACAATATTATTGGTGTATGTGGATGATATAATTTTGGCAGAAAATGATAAAAAAGAGATTGAGCGAGTCAAAGAAGCTTTGAATATGACATTCAAGATCAAGGATCTTGGTGATTTAAGATATTTTCTTGGTTTTGAAGTAGTAAGAAGTAAGAAAGGGATAATGGTGAATCAAAGGAAATATGCATTGGAATTGTAAACAGATGCGGGTCTTTTAGCCTGCAAACCTGCGGTCACTCCTATGGATAATCTTGTTAATTTGTCTTCTATAGGAAGTGTGCCTTTCACTGATGTTCATATTCATGTCTATAGAAGGTTGATTGGAAGACTTATGTATCTCACTAATACCCGACCTGACATCACATTTTTTGTTCACCAACTTTCTCAGTTTCTTGATAAGCCTACAATTGCTCACTATAATGCAGCAATTAGAATTCTCAAATATATTAAAGGAGCTCTAAGTCCTGGCTTATTTTTCCCTTCCAACAATCTTGCCCATCTAAAAGTCTTTTGTGATAGTGACTGGGGTACCTGTAGTGATTCAAGACAATCAGTGACCGGTTTGAGTGTGTATCTTGGAAATTCCCTTATATCCTGGAAATCAAATAAGCAAGGAACAATATCAAAGAGTTCCTGTGAAGTTGAATACAGGGCAATGGCCATTGTTATATGTGAAATTCAATGGCTAGTATATCTTCGTCAAGATTTGAAAGTTCCTTTTGAGCAACCATCTCTTTTATATTGTGACAATGACTCAGCAAGATACATTGCAAAAAATCCAGTGTTTCATGAGCGTACGAAACATATAAAAATAGATTGTCACATTGTTAGAGAAAAATTAAAGAAGGGTCTCATCCATTTGCTTCTCACTTCTACCACAGAGCAACTAGCAGACATTTATACCAAAGTCTTAGGTCATCTGTCTTTCAAGAATATTTGTTTCAAGCTGGGTTTCATCAATATTTTCTTCCCAACTTGCGCGGTTTCAGAGGATATGAATACAAGGCTAATATATCAAGATCAAATTGTTAGAAGGAAAAAATATTAATTATTTGATTTTTGTCTTTATGAAAAGAATCAAATTATCATCAATTTTGTTTATTTTTTGTTTTATGACAATATCAGGTTGTAATATTTTTCTTTATTTTCTTTCTTTAGCTATAAGTGGAATGGGTACATTATTTGTATATATTCAGTTATTTGTTTTTTATCAATACATAAAAAAAACATAATATTTTTATTCTCGTATCCTTTGTTCATTTTTGTTCATCTCTTTATTTTCATAATATTTTCAACAACAAGTCACTCTTGGCATAACACTAGTATCCTTAAAATAACAAAATAACACGAGTATTCTTAAAATAACAAGTCACTCCTGCCTTAAGACATAAAAATTGTCTAGAGTGCGATCACAAAGATCACAATGGTTGCTTACTAAAAAGGGATTGCATCTTTTGACGTTTACAATATTAAGTACTCTATACTAGTTCTCTAAAAGAACACAATAGTGTTCTTACAAAGCTATTTAGATAAAAAAAAAAAAAAAAAAAAAAAAAAAAAAATAAAAAAAAAAAAAAAAAAATAAAAATTTTATTATATAAATTAAAAATAAATAAAAAAAAAATTAAATAAAAAAATGATTTTTATATATTACAAAATAAA
>Ga0099825_1001962_pt1 | contig 26898 bp, 8 predicted proteins | sample SiratroredBW_FD_76838 | JGI IMG/M metagenome (GOLD analysis project Ga0099825, IMG submission 76838) | Root nodule microbial communities of legume samples collected from California, USA - Siratro red BW | ecosystem: Host-associated > Plants > Roots > Nodule | place: USA: California | collected...
ATTATCTTTTAATTAATGGAAAAATCAATATATTTTAATAATTATTATTATTATTTTAAGAAAACTTAAACTAGTAAATTATTATTATTTAAAATACTATCCGGACAAAATCGGGTGTTGACACCTTTGGATTATTTTTATGACAAAATCAATTTTTCCCAATCTTAAAATCTACTTAATTTTAATTTTTAGGTAGTTTTTTTAATAATTGATTATTGAAGTTTGATAATTGAATTTATTCTAAATCCTTATTATTTTGAATAGAAAAGCATTGGATGAAGAGAAGAAGGAATTGAGCCTAGTGCACAGAACCTGAGCTCGACAAACAGAACCTAAACCCAAAGCAAATTAGGCCCAAGAGCAATTCAATGGAAACATGTCCGCTGCAGGAAACATGGGCCCGACACAAGTTGGGCCTCAAAAGTACTGAAAATTGAAACATAATCTAATTGCGCCCGACACAGCTACTTGGGCCAAGCGCGGACGTCACAAAATAGAATCTATTCAAATGATTCTCTGCATTAGGGTTATGGGACTTCTGGGGACTCCTCCACTTTGGATTCTCCACTCCATCTGGGAGTCATAAAAATTTAGCCTTGGGATGACAACTAGGGTTTAGAGATTTTTCCATTTTTGGTCTTTGTATATCCATATTCCTTCATTGTTCATCTTTCTATTTTGTTTGGATTAGATGTAACCATTTGAATTCTCGTGTAATCAATATTGGTCTAATTTATGTCTTATCATAAATATTTTTCTTTCAATATGTTAGTATTTTGTTTGTGTGCTTAGGGTTTATCGTGTTGGTTCATGACTTGATCCTTGATTCTTAAGAGTATTAGAAAACATCTTTTGTAATCTGGAACTCAATCGAAATAATAGATGAAAGTTTATGTCTAGGAATAGAGCAAGATTAGTTTGTTGTCTTAAGATCCTTGTGGAAAAAGCAAGACTCATTTATATAATTGCTCAAGAAATTAGTGGTTAGTAGATAATCTTAGGCACATCTGGTAAGGAATTGGGCTTGAGTATTATTCTGGTTTGACATTGACATTTGTTTGAAAATAAGGTAACTGATTTTAGGCATGAGAGTGAGGTTTGATTAATCCTAAAAATTTCATTCCACCTCCTTTTCATTCTTTTTTCACATTTCAAGTGCTCATTTAAAATACAAAAATATATTTTTATTGTTTTAGTTTTATTTACTTGCATAAAAATCAAAACTTCAAAATTATCTATCGTTTAATTTTGTTGTGATTGTATTTATTATCGTGTATTGAAGTCCCTTGGGAGATAACGTTATATTTATTATTTGCTACATTGCAACTGGTATATTTGCCACCATTGCAAAAATATGCTAATAATGAGTTGGAACGTGGTAAAATTTTGATCGACATGATGCTTAATCCAAAATGGTTGGTATAGCCCCTTTGTACGAATAAGGATATATGATGACATCATTCATAAATTAACCAACATCTAGTATGTCCTCAAGTTGAATAAAAACCTCATATCCAATGGATTCTTGATATGAAGGCTTATAAGTGTTATGTGGATAGTAGAGTGATGTAGATCAAGAGGAGGAGTTGTGATATAGGGTTCCAAGCATCAATAACATATTCATTTTTCCTAGAAAAAAAATTATCCAATTTTGCAATATATGGATATAATGGCTTGATTAATAGAGAAAACTAATGAAACAAAATAAGAAATAAGTTCCAAACATCAACAATATGATTTGCAGACAAGTAATAGAAGAACAAAAACAATAATTACATCCAAATAGAAATGGATTTCATACCCATTCTTGAAGAACACGTACTTGGAATGTGATAAACACCCTTCTAGAATGGGTTGGTCTTCTAGCTCTTGATATCACTTAATGTGAACCTTAATAGGTTGGGAGGATCTTGATAAAATCCAGAGGTGTTGAAGAAGAGAAACTCCTAGAAAATGCAATGAAATTTGGAAGAAATCATAGAATTTGTGGAGAAACCCATAAGAGTTGTATCAGTTTTCAAGTAAAAACAAGAGAGAAATTAAAACAAAAATGGACTGAGATAAGTAAATAGAGAACAACATGCCACCTTCAATCCAAAATCAAAAGATAAGTTTAAGAGGATTCACCACTTGAAAAAATTTCTCACAATAAGAACCAAAACAAGAAAAGAGAAAACTCAAACTCAAACAAACTCACCAAGGAGGTTTCATTCACTTTCCAAGATGTCTTTTATAAATGAGAGAGCTCCTTATTTATAGAAATGGAACTCGGCCTAGGGAGAAGAAGAGACAAGAAAATGGAGTTAACTTTGCTAATCAGGAATTAACTCTAAACATGATTAACATAACTTAACCCCTTCAAATTAGGAAGTACACATGGGTAGTTCTTTGAATTTAGGAAATATAATGATTACATGTGAAAAATAATGATGACTTTGAGGAGTAGGCACATGTGGTTCCACTTGTGGAGTTCCAATCATTACAAATGTGTCTTGGAAGCTTGAAGAGTCAAATGGAAGAGTCCAACTAACCCATGTGGTCATGTGAATGTCAAATGTTAGTTTAAAAACTCCAAAAGACACTTCTGACTCTCTACAATGTAGACCACTATTTTTGAAGTTCTAAACATCAAGTACTAACATGTCTCCAATTCCACTAAAAACAAAGAATTACTTAAGAGTAATCCCCTAATCTCATCTTTTAAAGCCTTGAGTCTCCCTATATTCATGGGTATCAAAGGAAAAAGACATCAACCTAATATATATTTGTTTGATGGTACCTTTCCTATGCTCTAGTTGTAAGAAAGGAGGTGGAGTCATTTGAACCAACTATCTTTTATGAGATAGTTGTTTGTGTTGAAGGAAACAAGTGGATATTAGTCACGAACAAAGAGATGGATTTATTGCGAAAGAACTGGCCTGTGAACTGATAAAACCACCTTGAGGCAAGAGCATTATTGGTCCCAAGTGGATTTTTAAGAAGAAGATCATTGGAGCACTTGACGATAGTGCATCTAATGAAACACCACATCAAAGTTTAATGGTAGAGCTAATTGTAATTTTTCTATTCGAGAAAAGATTATGATGATAGAGTGTTTGTTGAAGTGTATATATCAAGAAAGGTATCTTCTAATAGAGCATCTAGTGCAACGTCTATATTAGAATGTGTTTGATACAAGGCTCATTTGGTAGCTAGGGGAAACAACCAAAAATAAGTTGTAAGTTGTTTATTGCAATAAGATATTATCTCCAGTAGTCAATCATATGTCCATCATGTCTTGCTTGCTCATGTGGCAAGTTAAGACATGGAGCTTGAACAACTATGTTAGGATAAACTTTCTCCAAGGCCAATGGGAGGAAGAGATTATGATATGTCATCCGAAAGGTTTCGAGGTGTAGGATAAGAAGAATTGTGTGTGTAAATTGTAGGTGTCATTATATGAGCTGAAATAATCTCCAAGACAATGGTATAATAGATTTGATTAGTTCATGAACCCTAAGGGGTACAACAAAACTCCTTACAATCATTATGTCTATCAGAAGAAGGTGGAGAATGTTGAGTTTTTCCACTTGTTATTCTGTGCAAACAATATGTCGGTTGCATCTCAATATGAAGTTAAGATCATAAGGTTAAATTCACTACATGGTAATGAGTTTGGTGGCTCCTCCTTCCATGGTTTTCAATTATCTTTAGATAGAGATGGTTGAAGGCTTGTGGAAGATGGAAAGAAGTGTTGTCTTCGGTCTAAGAGTGAGGAGAATCAAAGTGAATTTTAGTCCTAGAAGAGATGAGACCAACTTCTAGAAGTGCCTAAGTTAGACTCACGAAGAGATGCTAACCTAGAGAGGAACTCAAAAACAAGTGGGGCTAAAATTTGGCAGCACTTTCTTACTCATTCCAAGTTGATTTTTACATCGAGCCAGCACCTTTATTATAATGCATGAAGCTAACCAAGATTGGTACTAACTTGGAAAATTCAAATTCAAAAAGGAAATCCCTATATCTAAACTTACCTGTGAGAAGATGCCAAGTGGACGTCACACTTCCGATGTGTCTTCTTCTTTTAAAAAAACATGTTGAATGAGTTTTCTTGAGTGTGCAGCATGCCTTTACATACCCTAAGATGTTTAGGTTTTCATTTGCGCCTTTATAAGCCATATTAATATCCTAGATAGACTCAAACCCTAGTTCTAAATCTATTATACTCAAGACTAAAATACAAGCCCAAATCCTAATTATTCTAAGACCCAATAATGGCCCAAAAGAAAATTCATAAACTACTCTATATGAGATGGAAGGTTGGCCCAAGCTTATAGGAGTTTGACTCTGGTGAGGTCAGTTGAGCCCCACTCTTCTTGTATCTTGTTGGCCATTACTCTTGTGGTAGGTTCTTTGCTGAAGGGACTTCCATCAGAGTTTGAGATGAAGTGTATGAACACAACTAAGAGGATTTTAGTTATGGAGATCAAGAAGGATAATGTATAGAAGATTCCCTTTACATGTGATATGAATTACATAAAAAAAGGTGTCGACATGTTTTGAGATAGAACATGTTAAAGTCATGAGCATACCTTTGACAATGTATATACATCCTTCAAAGATTAATTCTCCTCAAATTGATGAGGTGAAGGAATACATGGTTTCATGTTCATTTTGCTAGTGTAGCAGGAATTCTAATGTATGTGATGGTATACATTACCAAACCTTACTCAAACAGTCATTCTAGTGTGTAGGTATGTGAGCAAGACTGTGAAGGGAATTGACAAACAACGCAGTTGATCCTAAGATACCTAAAGGGAACAAGGGACATTAGAATCATTTTCAAAGGTGATTTATAGCATACTCTGTAAGGATTCTTAGACTTTGTTGCAAACTCGGACATTAAATCATCCATAATAGGATATAAGTTCATAATTAGTGGGTCTTTGGTTAGTTGGAGAGTATTCTTAACCAACATTAGCCTTGTTGACCATTAAGGCTGAGTATATGGCCTTAATAGAGGCATCTAAGGAGGGTATATGATTGAAGGATCTAATGAGTAATTTGGGGTCTGCTCAAGGGAAGACAATCATCTTCTACAATAGTCTGAGTGCAATTTCTTTTACCAAGGATCATGTGTAATATGGTAGGACAGTGCATATCAACATTAGATATCATTTTCTTCATATTGAGGAAAGCATTGAAGTGAAGAATGTTAGCACCAAGAGTTGCTAAAGGATTTGATGAAACCAACAAAATGATGAAGTCTACAATGGATCAAAGCTAGCAACGTGTATTGCATGAAGCCATCATGGAGCTTGATGGAGTTTTGGCCTAGGAGTTAGGTTGGGTGTGTGTGAGAGTGTGGTTTTTGTATAAAACCATAAGTTGCATGAGATTTCATTCAAAGTAAGATCCAAAGATTTATTTTTTAACAAATGAGATTTAATAGATTTAGAAAAACATTTTTTAAATAGTAAATCAATAAACTGTTTTTCAGAAATCAACATACTGGATTTTCTTCTAAGTCACAGAAAATTCAATTGATTGAACGCTTGATACAATCGATTGAAGTTTTGACATGAATAACAACCAGGTTTCTTATATAAAGGGGAAGCACATGATTTCAAAAAAAAACTAAGACATTTTGAGCATATACTTGTGAATTTTCTAAGAGAGAAAAACATTCGAACTCCCTAAGATCTTTCGCAATCGATTTTCATTAAGAAGAACATCAAGAATATTGATCTTGGAGCCTTGCTTTGAATGTGAATTCATGTAACTCTTATTTTGTTCTAGGGCTAAGTGTTCTACTCTGATCTTAATTCAATTTGTAATCTGTTGAGTAGAATTACAGAAGTGATTGTTCTTTTATTGATCATCTTTGTACTGTGAGAGTATTGTTACATATTACATAGGGTTTGTAATTGTAACTGATTTAGTGCAGTGGGTTCTGCATTGTTTGGACACTTGTTGTAGGTTTCAGTAGGTTGTTTGTTGTTGGGAGCAATGGTTCCTTGTGGGTTACAAGTGTTTTGTATTGTATAAATTGATCTTGGTGATCTTGATTAGTGGAACTCTTTGCTGGTGGGCAAAGGACTGGACATAGCCCTTGAGGAAGGGTGAACCAGTACAAATCATTGTGTTCTCGATCTTTCTTTCTCTGTTCTTGAACGCTTTGTTATATTTTCTGTTGCTCGGACAATTAATTGTTCTTCGCGTATAATTAATTGTTCGTTCTTCTGGTGATTCTATGTGATTTTCTGAAACTACTATATCATCTGTATAATGGACTGAATTTGTTCCTGGTTATTTTGGAATGCTTACTGTCTTCTAATATCATTGTTTAATAGATTGAATTTCTGGAAATTTATTTTCTTGAACCATTTGTTGCTTCTTGTTCTGTTTATTAATCTAGATTGTAGTGCTGAGAGGTTGATCTGCAGTTCACTGTGATTACTAGTTATCTAATTGTCTTGTGTTATTCTGAAATACATTTTATAATCAATAAATTGTTTCAGCTTCTGTTTCTAGTGTTGTTACTAGTTGACTAATTTGTGTTCTTATCATCATCTTGATTAATTGTTTCTTGACTGATTTGATTTACACTTTGATTTCAGTTAAGTGTTTTTATTGTTTATTATTTCTGAGTATAGTTTGTTTTTTGGACTGTTTGATTGAGTGTATAGTATTCAGTTGATTGTTTCTGTGATTCCAGTTAATTGTTGTTTGCTGTTTTCAGTTCTCTGATCTGTTTTGATTAATTGATTTTAATCTGAAATCTATTGATCTTTTGTTGTGCACTTCATAATATCATTTTTCAGCAGTTTAATAAAGAACTTTCATTCCATAGTTTTTTTTAAAACCATATTTGCGAAAGTATTTTTAAAGTTCAATTCACCCCCCTCTTGAACTCAATGTAAACTTGTTTTACAAAGAAGACTGACACTAACGAGAATCTCACGAATTTCTTTATGAAGCATGTTCCAAAGAACATTTACTTGGACTTGTTGAATGTTGATGGCTAGTAATAATTCCAAAAGAAATTATTTGCAGTTCAATGTGGATTTTGAAGATCCTAGTTTACTAAACTATTTCTAGTATGTAGTGTTTGATGGTTATATATGTTGTCTACTAGTTAAGGTGTCTAATTGTTATAGATGTTGTCTAATAATAGGTCTTTTGATGACTTAGTGTTATGTTGTCTAGTGAACAAGTAGTCTATTTCATATGTTAATATGTTAATTAGTTGTTGTTGTGTACTTCTAACTAAAATGTAGCCATTTTCTGTAGCCCTTTTTAAGGATAAATTGTACTTGTTGTATGATGAATAGATAAGAAACAATTTAACAATTATCTTACTCAATATATGAGATTATTATTCTTTATTTATCATAATTTGTGTGCTCTTTGTTTCTTTTGTTGTAATTCACAATTAGATTTATATTATTTATTTCATTGTTCTTTGGATTTGTTTCAACACTAAGTGCACAACAACTATGTGTTGGTAGTTGTGTACAAGTTCTATCGAGATTCAAACTTTGTTGATTCTGTAGATTCTTTTGTTTAGGTAAAAGTATACAATATGCACATATGAAAACTCATAACAAATTTCATTTATACCAATCTAATTTGTGTCAAAAACTAGATTAAAATGTCCATAGCCGATACCTGAAACTATCTTTAAGTTTACATGTCACTTTGACAATACTTTTCCAAGTATAGGAATATTCATTCTTTGCTTTTACATTTAAAATATTCTCATCATGTATTTACTTGTGCAACATGAAATGGACTCATGAGTTTTGGATAGATTTAAAGAGAACCCACATTGGTTTTCCTAGGAGAAAGATATTTGTTGATCTAACATCTATAACGTCTAACCTGCCAAATCCTCTTTATTTAACATAGCATGGTTCCTCGCTTTAGGTGTAATATGTCAGGCCATAATGAAAGTAAGGAGCCTTTCCTCTAGTTTGAGTCCATCTGCATGAAATTCCTTTAAATATGTAGAAGGATTCCTTAAGCAACTTCTAAAATATTACATTTGTTGAAATTTTTAGCAGTAATAATGTTTTCTTTGTTGGCCTAAACACCTTCATATTTCAGTAAGAAATTGTTTGCCAAACTTCTGAAGTGATCTCAATGTCCACACCTTTGACTTGAGAATGCATAGTAAAGCCTTCAAAGGATAGATTTGTGAAAAAGACTTTAATTAGATCAAGATAAATTTGTCATTCATTTCTAGAAAAGTTTGTAGCTTTTCATGTTGTAGAGTTTCTTCGCATCTTTAAGATTTTCTTCCTTTAACCAAGAGGACTTCAGAACCTTGAGCATATTAATTCGTTTTCGACTCATCTCTTGAGGAAACACACTAATTTTCTCCTCATTGCTAGAGAACCATGTTTCAATATTTCCAACTCTTGATCTTTGAGAAGGTGAAGCTACTAGTTTGGAAGGTTCATTAATGCTACGAGCAAATTTCGTTCTCTTCCTTGATGGAGTTATTGAAGTGGACATATTTGACGAACCAAACTTTTACTTGGGAAGAAACTGATAATGAAATATGCCAAATGCAGTTTAGACTTACAATTCTTTTTACCTTTATGCAATAAATCAGTTATAATTTCAAATTTATAATTTGTATGCAGTTAGGTGAGAATGACAGAAGTTTTGTAACTAGTTTTTAGTTTTGAAATTAAAAAATTGTATAGATTTTAATCCAGATTGGATAATTACTATATTAGAAATAAAAGTTTTATTCAATCAAATATACTTGGTTAAAGTTTAACAAATAATAACAGTGTAACATGTGGCAAAGAAATTTAACTCCCTTTTCAGACCAAAACACCAGTGCATACAAAACAATTGATTAATTCTCATTCAACATATTAACAATCAAGGATAAATGTTAGAAAAGCAACAAAGTCTTATTCAATTTATTGATTTGATATACTTAGATTAAAACATAAAAAAGTACAAACACAGGGCATAACCAATTTATTATAACTAATAGTTTCGTCAAAATAGTCCATAAAAATGTTGAAATAAGATTTACATTATGTTTGAGTAATCTAAAATTCCTAATTCATTTCTGAGTTAAGTAAACCTATTTCTGGCTAAGGGTTTTGTAAATAAGTCCACCAATAGTATCAATGAACTTAATTTCAAAATTTCCATTTGTAATATGATCCCTTATAAAATGGTGTCTTATTTCAATGTGTTTAGTTCAAGAATGTTGAATTGGAATTTTAGTTAAGTTTATTGCACTGAAAATTATCATACATAAGAGGTATCTTACTTCGATGAAGACTATAGTCTTGTAATTGTTGCTTTAACCACAGAATTTGAGCACAACAACTCTCTGCAACAATGTATTATGCTTCAACTATTGAAAGTGTAACTTTGCTTTTTGTTGTGCAAAGATACCAAGCTTGATCCAAGAAGATGACAAGTACCACTTGCTCTTTTCCTATCTAACTTACATCTACAAAATCATATTAAGAAAAACCAACTAAACTTAAAGTAACACCTCCAAGATACCATGATCCGACATTTGTAGTTCCCTTTAATTATTTGAGGATTTTTTTTTTTTTTGCAACAATGTATCAAGATTTCTTGGAGTTTGATTGGTATCTTGCATACATTCATAAACTAAATATTATATCAGGTCAGCTAGTTGTCGAGTATAGCAGTGATCCAATAAGCCCTCTGAACTTTCTTCAGTTCATTATTGTTCCTTTCTCATCTAAGTCCAAGTAACAATTAGTTGACATAGGCATAGATGCTTCCTTGCATTTTCCATCTCAACATTCTTTAGCAAGTCACTACAGTACATAGTGCCTAGTAAGTTCTTCTTCTTGATGTTTTTGAATTTCTTATCTTCCATGGAGGTAAAGGATGAGATTGCGGAAGCATGAGCAATAAGAAGACATGTCACAACTTTGAAATGAAAAGTGAGTTTGTATCTAGAGTGAGGTTAGGCCAACACTATTAGAAGGAGTCTAGAAGAAATTCTATGAAAAAGACTATTTTATAGAGAATTTAGGAACAAGTTAGAAGAGTCATTTAGACAATATTTCATTACTAATTCCAAGTTAAAAATTACATGAGCTAAGCACTTCTATTTGTAAGAGTCATGGACATCCGAAAGCTTATTATATTCTTAAGTTATATTCATCTTCTTTATTTTTACGCTTGTAGAATGAAGACATTGTTAACGACTTTTTGTTTGTCATTTCTAGACATCTATCTCTTTTCATATTCAAACTTATATACCTTTCATTTGTTTTGTTTTTTCTTCTAATTGCTCATTTTCTTCTTTAAATCTTTTCTTCTCGTCTTCAATCTTATTGCTTATAGATTTTTCTCTTTTCAAAACTTTAATTTTGCACCATGAAAATTGAGATTCTTAGTAAGATTTTTAGAAATTTCTTGAAGATATAAAAACTCAAAGCGTTACTAAAATAAATAAATAAAAACACAAGACTTCTCTCAAGTGCAAAGTGTTATTATATTCACAAAGCTTCCTATTCATGTTTAGGTCCTTGATAACTTTTTTAGTTGACATTAGAAATAAATTTGAAAATGCACTAATAGAAACGTTTGTTTGAAAGTTGAATTATCGTGAAATTATTATTATTATTATTATTATTATGGTTGTGAATTGAGAAATGAGTATTAGGAGCCTTACAAAATTTATTTAAATTCATATATTCAAAAAAAATATTACTTTTTTATCTTTTTGTATATTTTTCCTGCTCAACACATAGAATTCAATCCATATTTAATATATTTATAAGTTGTCCATTCTTTCTAAATCGACAATTACTTTATGTACGAAATCCTAAATTTTAAATCAATTCTAACATGTATCATATTAATTTCAAAAATATTAGAAATATTTTTAATATTTTATTTTGAATTTACGAGAGAGGTGTTTTCATATATTTTTCCAAAAAAAAATAGAATGTAAATTTTATATTTTAGAATATGTTTTCTAGAGTACATTTTTTCATAATAAAATTATCTTTTGGAAAAAAAATCAGAAATTATATGTAAAATTTATATTTTAGAAAATATTTTCTAAAACGTTCTAAATTTTTAAATCTGGAAGCCATTAAATTACAAATACAAAAAAAATATTTTAGTTATTTCATTTAGTGATATGGTGTGTTGGTTAAAAAGTGATATGGTGCATGAAGCAATTGCCAACCAAATCTAGCAAGTCTATAAGCATGTCCATATCAAAATGCGAATGGGCCCAAAATGAAAAAGGGTAAGGAGACTTTTTATTTGCACGACCACGTGTTTTAGGTATACTTCCATTCTCTGTTTTTGTCTCTACGAAATATCATTTTTCCATAAAAACACATTCTATAAGTATTAAAAACGGGTTAACTGTTCGGAAAATACTTCTTTTTTTAATTTTAACATTTCAAAGAAAGTGTTTTTTAAAAAGCATATTTTAAAATAATAGGAAATAGAAGTATACTAATAAAATTGACAAATCTAATTAATAATAGTAGAAGTTTGGTCGGGTTTGGATTTTTTAAATTTAAATTTAATTGAACTCCCCGAATCTTAAAATTTAAATGGTAATTCATTTATCTTTTATTTTTTCCAGCATCTATTTTTTAAAAGTAATTATATGATTGCTGGCATATTGATTTTAAATTTATTTTAATTAAGCTAAAAAAAAGTGTCATTTTTCTTATTGTAAACTCAGTCATATTTTTTAAAAAAAAAAAACATACGGAACTCAATTTTTTAAATTCGTATTACATGAGATGAAAATGAAATAGTTATATAAAATATAAGACCTTAAAAATTTGTTTTAGAATAGAAATATGTAAAACTTTAGGGAATAGTATAAGAGTATAAGTAGTATTAGTAAAATTACATCTGAATATTTTATTTTTAAAATAAAAAGTTCATATAAATAGGAAAATTACTCAATTCAGATTTCATTTTTATAAAACTATTATCTCTCTATAATAGAATTCTCTTTTTTCTCCTCTACCTTCTCTCTAGAATTATGACCCCACATGTCATTAGACTGACGATCGGAGGTCGCACCTAGGCTTATGGCGTCAAGTAGAGCAAAAGTGTCTGATCAAATTCTTGAACACGGTAAGTTTATTTCTGCTCATTTCCTTTGAGTTAGTTTTCTAGCGTTCTTAGCTACTCTAGCAAACTAGCATGCATTTGACCTCTAGTACATCAGGATAAGTCTTTGTTAGTTTATGATAGTAGTGGTATAGTTTGGTCATTGATCAGAACTCTATAGTGCAGGTTAGGAGATCATGTGTGAACTTTAGGCTTGGAAGCTCTTTTGAAGAGTGTTATGCTTAAGCCACATAAGGAAAGCTAGTTACATCCTTTATAGGAATTAGTTATCTTCAAATAAAACCCAGGATAGAAGACTTGAATGTATACATCTTTGATAATCAGTGATCAAGTTTTTCTTGCAGGTCTAAACTGATTGTTAAGCATTGAATGAGTTTGATTATTCGATTTGTGTGATTAATCGATATGATTGAGTAGTGAAATAATATTTGAATGTAATAGTGTAATATCTCCAGATTGATTTTGATTGAGGTAAGAATAAATATGGCTTGTGATGATTATGTGTGGATGGATTTTTGAACTAAATTTATTGGCTTAAATTGATTATGAGTGTAACTTCAAAGAGTTGGCATCCTATATTTAGATATGTTGTAATATGTTAATTAATTTTGACAGTGAGTTAATAGAATGGGATTAATTCTTTCAAATGAGTTTAAACTATTTGAATGATTAGCTTTAGTTGGTACTATGATTAATTTAGGAATGGAAGAAATTCTTGAAGAAAATTTTAAGTAGTCTAACAAAAATAATGAATTGAAGTTGTGATTTTCTTTAGAATGAGAAATTTTCAAGAGGATTTGGATGATTAATGTTTTGTCCAGTAGTAGTTACTTTATAAAAACTATTTTTTGCATATTTCGCTCAAGCGAGAAGGGTCTCGCTCAAGCGACTCCAATTAAAATTTAGAAATGCTTTCGGATTGATTTTCGCTCAAGCAAGAAGATTTTCGCCCAAGTGAGATAAGATTTTCGCTCAAACGAGGGTATTCTCGCTTGAGCAAAAATAGCACGGAATTGGAGTGCTCTCGAGTTGATTTTTCACTCAAGCGAGAGAATTTTCGTTCAAGCGAGGGGACTCTCGCTCAAGCTAAGAAAAAAAATATTTTTTTATTTTACTTTTTTGTTTTGATTGTTTCATTCTTTTGTATTTCAATTTATGGATTGAATAGAATAGATTGATTTATAAATTAGATTTAATAGTATTGTTGATTTAGAAATTCTTAAGATATTTGAGATTGAGATTGAAAAGTGAATGAGTAGATATATATGTATATGATATGATATTGTTAAAATATTGATTGAGGTGGTGAGGATCAAGACATAGTATTTTCAGAAAAGAAAATACTTGTGCTAAGTCAATTAGGATGTGCATTGTTTAAGGATTCATTCAATAACAATTGATATCCTGAATCTACTAGCAACAGGAATCAAATAGATTAACATTACTAGGCAGTTAGAGTAAAAGAAGGTTTGAACTGAGTGACTGAAACTTAAAATATAGTTGGTCAAAAAAGTCTCAGGGGGACTAACCTTACCATACAAGATTGTTAATTCACTGATTTGGCGATTGTGTAGATTCACAATTTGGAGTTGTATGACAGGTGCATATCTCGGTGTCTATTCAATACATGAGTCTTCCAAAAATAGAATTGAGTCTGTCTATATTGTTTAAGGTCTTGAATTTAGATTTTCAAATGAGTTGGATCATTGATGATATGAATGGATTGCTATGTGTTAAATGTTATTTATATGTGATCAATTTAGATTATATAAGAAATCTTTTAAATACTAACTTACCCTTTCTTGTTTATTTTGGTGTGTTTGTTTCCTATCTGTGATGATCATGTTATATAGGAGAGTCAGTAATGTTGCAGATGAGCCAATCGAGGATGCTCTTGATTGAGCCTGTTGCATATTTCCTTTAGATATTATGAAACAAATCATTTTATTTATATGTAAACAAATTTTGTTTTAAAATTCCTATGTAGGATGATGTATTTTGATGAAAATTTTTATTGGACAACTTATACATATGTATGTTTAATCACTTGTCAGAATATGATAATGTTAAAATTGGGGTGTTACATAGAATATGTTCTATCAGTTTTAATGGATTAAAACTATGTTTGAATATGTTAATTTACTAGTAAAAAGAATCGATAAATTTATGCTTTCAATATATTAAAATAAAATGATAGTATATGTTTTAAAGCACAAAAAAATTTTAATCTTTTGAAAACTCGTTTTAGCATATTGAAACGGTTCTCTGAAATTATTCAAGGCTTTTTAAGTGATTTTAGCATATTGATTCACTAAAACAATCTATTAAAATATTCACTATAAACATAATGTAATCAATATTTTAATGGATTAAAATATATTTTAATCAGTTAAAATTATCTTCTTACCAAGAAAAGTTCCAAACATTTTTAAATTAGTTATCTTTTAAGTAAATAAGAATCAAACAACTTAGAAAGTAAAACGAAAGACTAGAACACACACACACACTAATACATTTGTTAGCATTTTTTTCACTATGATGACAAGTCCACTAGTCACAAATGTAGCAAGTAACAAACATATATGCAACAACAACAAAAATTTAAACAATTATAATAATTTAGACCCCAAAAAATAACCCATAGTTTAAATGTTGTGCAAAAAAACAAATGAAAACAAATATATATTTTTAGGGTTTTGTACCAAAACTTAGAATACAAAAAAAAGGTAAAAGATGAATAGAATGAAATTGTCAGGGTTAGATTTCATCAAACTTTACAGCCCAGAAAAATTGTCATTTGAGTAGAAGTGGTAAAAGTAGAAAGAGTACCTGATTATTTTATTATTAAACTGAAAACAAGTATTTATAGAAAAAACTAGTAGTCAAGTCTCATTTTTACTTGAGTCACCATCTCTCTAAACCTCTGACTTTTCCCTTCCTCTGACTTCTCTCTAAGTCTCTGCATCCGTCTTTCATCAGTTTCTCGAGCGGAGCCTAATGTTGGACTCATGGCGGAGGACAGAGCAAGTCTATCCAATAAGAACCTCCATTAGAGTAAGTTTGTTTTATGTTGTCTTCTCTTAGAGCCAATTAGGTTTTCTATTTTTCCCTTTGCCGTATGAGCTTGCATGTGGTGATCAAAGTCGTATCCAGTCAAATAATTGCAGTTAAATGCAGTACTAGGAAGTGACTCCTAGGTCGTCTCCCAAGGACCTAGTTCATGTCAAATGATTAAACGCACAAAGAGCAAGAGGGGGGGTTCGTGAGATATTTAATAAAATAAAAACCAACAACCGAATTAAATTTCCTTAACCAAATTAAATTATCCTCTTTATTAGATTGCAGTTCGCTTATCACAAGATACAAAAATTCATGCTCAACTTATTGAACCCTAATTCCAACCCGAATTAATTAACTAAGCGAGAATTAACACAAGTTTTCCTTATGCATGTAAATTAAGAATTCACATGCATCATTCATTCTATCCCAACAACTCGTGACCCACTCCATTAAGCATGAATACAGACACAAATTTCATATTAACTGAAACATTAAGCATGAATCAGTAAAAGCATTAAGCACAGAAATAAAATAATGAAGAGTTAAGAAACAAAGAGAGCAAAAATAACACAACAACAACCTCAAAGCTTCATTGTAATCTGAATTAAAAGGATAACCTTATAAATTAACCTTCCATTAAATTTGAATAAAGCAAACAGAGATTAAATGCAAAACGGAATTAAAATAGAAAATGAAATTGAATTAAAATAGAAAATGAAATTGAATTGAAACAAAAACAAAACGTAATTGCAGAGAAAATAAAATAAATACAAAACCAGTTTTTTCATAGAGAGAAAACGAATTGAATCCCAAAAGTAGAGAATAAAGAACTGTATGCTTTTTTGTTTGCCTCCTTTCTGTAACAGGCGGCTAGACTTAAATAAGTGCTCAAAACACTAAACCTAATTGACCCAAATTTATTTAATTATGGTCAAACAAATAAAAACTGAAAATAAAAACTGATAATGTGGCAACTCCTCCTTCAATTCCAAAATTAATTTCCAAGCCCAATAAAATTCCAAAACTGCCCTAAAAATAATAAAATTAGCTCAGAAAATCCGAATTAAATAAAATTACAAATTTTTGGTCAATGAAACCCAAACAGTGAAATAAAGAAAATAATAGATAGTTAAACACAAATCACTAATAAAAATAGGTACATAAAGACAAGTAAATATGAGGAAATAATGACTCATCATATGGCCTCAGAGTCATCAAACAGTACCTCTGTGAGCTTAGTTTCCTAGAGTATTAGTCTTAGTCTGATCGTTGATCAAAGGTCTTTCTGTGTAGGTTCCAGTTTTTTAGGATCTTAGGCTATTTGAGCTCTTAGAGAGAACTCCCAATGTGATTCAGGTAAGGGAAGTTGACTTGCATGTTTCCTAATTTAAGTATGATTTGTGAGTTAGGATTTGATAAGTTAGCATCTGTGAATTCCGTCTGTGAAGATTCTATGGAGGTCTGAGAATTGAAATGAAGTTATGGTTGTTGATTTGATTCTGCATGTATACTTTGATCTGTGAAATTTAATGTTAGGTTGTTCTGGTGAGTAGACAGTTTGTGTTAGGGTAGATTGACCATCATGTATGTCAATTGAATTCTGCTTAATTTAGTCATCTGAGGCATGTCTGGTAGCTTTGAAGTAGTAATAACTGCATAATTTATCTGAGGAGTCACTGTTTTCTGCATAATTCGCTCAAGCAATAACAATCTAGCCCAGGAGGGAATGATTTGGAGCAAGTGGGCTCTCTGAACCGTTTTCGCCCAAGCGAGAGGTGTTTTGCCCAAGCGAGAGGTGTTTCGCCCAAGCGAGAGGTGCTTCGTCCAAGCGAGAGTATAGTCGCTCAGGAAAAATGGCCCTAGAACAAGTGTGCTCTCTAGACTGTTTTCATCCAGGCGAGAAATCTTTCGGTCAGGCAAGGAGTTATTCTCGCTCAAGCGAGAGTAATCTCTCCTAGGCAAGCATGGCCCTGGAACGGTTTTGCTCAAGCGAGGGGATTCTCGCTCAAGCGAGGGGGATTCTCATTCAAGCAAGAATATTTTCTCTCAAGCTAAAAAAAAATAAAATTGGGCTATCTGTTTGGATTGTTTGATTCTTTTGTAAAGCAATATATGGATGTAATAAAATAGGTTAATTGTTAATTTAAATGTAAGTGTATTGATGGTTTAGAGATTTCTTTCATTTTTTAGAATGAGATTGAAAAGTGAATGAATGCATTAGAGATCTATATTATGATGCGATATTGTTAAAATTGTTGATGGTGTTGGTCAAGATCTAGGTATAGTATTTTCAGGAAAGAAAACACTTGTGCCTAGGTCCATTAGGAAGTGTATTGTCTAGGGATCTGATCAATAACGATTGATGTTCTAATTCTACTAGTAATACAAATCAAATAGATGATCATTACTAGGTGGTGAGAGTCGAAGGAGGTCTGAACTGGGTGACTGTAGCTTGAAACATAGCTGGTCAGAAAAGTCTTAAGGGGACTAACCTTGTCTTACATAATTGATGATTCATTGGTTTGGAGATTATGTGAACTCATAGCTTGGAGTTGTATGACAAGTGCATATCTCGAGGTCTATTCAATGCACGAGTCTTCTAGAAGTAGAGTCAATTCTGTAGTGTGTTTTATAATTGTAATAGTGTATAAAACTGACTAAGATGGATGATTCTGAGGTGTTTGAGTTGTGTTAAACTTTGTACTTGATTGAATGACTTTGGATTGCTTAAAAATTGGTTAGCTTACCCTTTATTCTATTGTGCTTGTTTTTTGATATTTGTATATGATGATCGTGTTTTGACACAGAAGCAAATGGTGTTGTAGATGGATCTGTGGAGAATCACTTAGGCTAAGGGAGGCTGATAGTTATAGATTTATTTTGAAAAACTTTTAGAAATGTATTATAAATAGGCCTAACTAGAATTATGAATGTATGATTTTTAAAAACTTTAGATTTAAGAATGATTGTATGTTGATGAATCTTAATGATTATTAGTAGAATTTTGAATAGTATGCATGCTTTATTTTGTGGGGCATTACACTCACTCTCATGTATGAAAACAAATTTCTTCTTTTCAATCCATTATCCATGTCAACCCACAAAAATAACCAAACCTTAATTCCTTAGCAATATGAGTCTATGATTATTTATTAAGTGTCAATTCCTTAATCAATTATATAAATAAATCTTACAATATCAAGGGTCTCAAGACAACAAACAAATATTGCTCTATTACTAGACACAAGCTTTCATCTGGTATTTTAGTTCACTTCTTGATTATAGAAGATATTTCTCAATACCCTAAAAATAAATAATCAAGTCACGAATCAACACAACAGACAATAGTCGTAGAATTAAAATATTGGTATATTGGAAGAAAAATATCTATGTAAAGACATATTTATTAAGACCAAACGGCTTACCTGAGAGTTTCATCTGATTACATCTAACTCCAACAATAACGAGTTTAGCTCCCCATAGTCATGAGAAGACCAAACAACCAATATGAATGATGAAGAGAGTTGACTAAACCTATAAACCCTAAGTTTCCTCCAAGTCTAACTTTTTATGATCTTTTACTGAAAATATCATATAATTTAACTCTACTAACATCTAAGTCTTCAATGTTCTTTTCTAAAGCTTCATTTATTGGATTGATCAAATACATCAACAACAACTTCAACAGAAAATCCCAATTTACTTTATCATAAGTCTTTCAAATAACTACCAATTCTTATTTTTCACAAGTCTTATAAACATCGAATAAATTCATGTGTATTAATTGAATTATCTTTTTATACTTCTTCATGGTATAGTCCAGTAAAATTATTTAAATATAATCTAAACACAACCACCATAACTTTTGTTATCACTTTGTATAAAGAAAAAAGTTATCACTTTGTATAAAGATGTGTAAAATTCTTCATATTATTTGATTGATTGACTTTAGGAATTAAGACTTAAAATATCAAGGATTTTAAAGTCTTTCATTTAAGAACTCATTATCCACCTTTTTTTCACAAATATATTCCACAATATATCAATATTATCTTTTTTTTTTAAAAAAATTTAATTTCAGCATCAACATTCTAACTTTGGTCTTATTTGCTCCTCAAGGATTCCAATCTTGTTCTTCTTGAATCATATGCTTTCTATTCATTTATTTGACAAAATTAATAGAATTTAAACTAAAACTCAAGTAACAAATTATTTATAAAAAAAATAAATTATTTATAACGAGACAAAGACGTGAAATTTAGCTAGTTCCAAACTTAGAAATAATTTATTTCATTATAAAGATAAGTCCAAAAATATCGTATAATTTAACTTTATTAACATTTAAAATCTTTAATTTTAACGAAAAAAAAAACTCCAATTTACTTCATCATAAATCTTTCAAATAACTACCAATTCTTGTTTTTTAGAAATTTGATAAACAATGAATAACTTCATGTGGATTAACTGGATTATCTTTTATACCAAATACTTCTTAATGGTATGATCTAATAAAATAATTTAGATATAATATAAACTCAAGCACCATAACTTTTGTTATCACATTGTATAAAAATGTATAAAATTCTTCATATTATTTGATTATTTGACTTTAGAAATTAAGACTTGATGTAGCATGCATTTTTAAAGTGATTCATTTGAGAACTCATTATCCACCATTTTTCACAAATATATTCCATAATATATCAATATTATTTTTAAAAAAAGTTAAAATTAATTAAGTTCAAGTATCATAAAAAAAATTATATTTTAATTATTTTAGTAGCCTCTTCAATATCTAAAACTGAAAAACACTCACTTAACCTCATCATCATATTATCATATACTTGTAAATAACTATTATAATTTTAATTTTAATGTTTTTTAAACTTACAAAATTCATCAAAGACAAATATATTAAGTTGGAGCAAATGGAATTCGCTTTATTATAAGATGGTCAGGACTTTAAGGGAAATGAAATGTAATTATTAAAATTAGTCATTATAAAGCAGAATGAGAAAGTAAAAGCAAAAAATATAAAGAAATTCGGAGGTGGAGTGTTGAATGAAGGGAAAATGGGCTGAATTAAAAGTGAAAACCACTAAACTCAAATTTAGTGACCCAAGAAAGAAAAAAAAAAAATACAAATCTTCCTCTATTTCTCAGATGCCTCATTGTTTGAGCAGTGAAATTCTTTTATATTTGCTTTCTGTTATAGGAGATAAATAAAAGAACTATTATAACAGAACAAATATTTTTACATTCCTAATATTTTTAGACTTTGATGATTATGGACTTTCAATGTTAAGGTTTTTACACTATCAACCAATTACAAATCATATTTGACGTAGCTTTTAAAATTTGCTATCAAAATTAATAAAATTATAATGCAAACTAATCTGCTATGAAATTATAATATATAGTATTTTTTCTATATGCAAAACAAATTGAAGCTGAATTCAGACTTGGTTGGGAGAGTTTTAAATTATTTGTTTGATACTATGACAAGAAAAGAAGAGGGCAGAAAAAGTTTTAAATTTTGAATTAAATAATAGAAAGAAGAAAATTTTTTAATTTTAGTTTTCAAAGTTAACCTTTGATATTTCAGCTCTTTTCTTTAGCATTTTTTTCTCTTATAAATAAAATAAAATATATTATTTGTATTTTTTTTCAACCAAAACATATCATTACTAATCTTGTCGTGTTCAATTACAAAGCAAATGAAAATATAAGAAAAAAATTGTTAATGTGCATCTACACAAGTACAGGATTTGATTAACACTTGGCTTCTTGTAGTACTGAAGCCGTATACGGATGTGGTTTATTTATTTTATGATAAGAATTTTGGAAGATGGTATTAAAAGTATTTAAATTAAAATTAAATGTTAATTAATTCTGACATTTTCAGTGACTTTTGGCATGGTTTTCTATTTATATATTATCAAAATAAAACTCCATATTTTGAATCAATAAATAGTGTTAAGAAAAACATTGACAATCCCACCTAAATTTGAAGTCCACTTATTGTAGTTATTTAATCAATTTCCAGTGGAACTTGCATGACAAATCTAGATTCAACTTTCTTTATCAAAGATCTGATCAAGTCTTACCTACCATGCTAACAACAACATGTTGGTTGAAACTTTTATTTCTTCTCACATGGTTGCACCATTGATCCTCCTCACCCATCGAAATCATTTTAGGGTGAGTTTTCCCAAGGGAACCCCAAAAGCAAATTAGACAATAAATGTAGGGAAACCTCACTGTTAAAGATGGGTCAAGAAATAACATAGACAACCCCCTCTTTCCCCTAATTGCAACTGCAAACTCATAATCCTCACCAGCAAATATGGCTCCTCTAGAATAAGCACATTTTCTTGAATACAATGTGAGAGCTGAAAAATAAATGTGAAATGACCTGTCCTATTGTGTCAAGGAGAATCACATTAATGCACATGGAATTATGAAGCCTGACAAAAACTAAATAAATACATGAAGAAAATTAGATCATGTGTTGGGAAATGTATTGTTCAGTTTGAGGAGGGAAGAGATTATATATATATATCACTTTTATTGACACATCCCCATTATTCAATTTTGGTAGTTTTTCATTTCACGGTAATTGAATTCTGATAGTGAAGTTACATGCTGCTCTGAAAAGGGAAGTGGTAGAGAAAGAAGTGGAGGATCATAGAGTTAAAATATGATTAAAATGTCACATGTTTGGTTTGATTTTTACAATTTAAAAAAAAACTATTATACTTCCATAGGGAGTGGGGGGCTAAGTTTTTGTTTTTATCAAATTACTACTACTATTCAGAACTTCACAGAAATTAAAACAAGCATGCAATGCCCAAATGAAAAGGTTTATTAAACAATTGTGTACTATATTGTAAGTAAAGATAGGAAAAGAATCAAGTACTGCAACTTTGGTTAAAAGGGGGTCCACAAAAAGACCCTACGGATGAGTGCATGCTATTTCTCTGAAGTTCACTCCTTCCAACCTAACGGTCAAATTTTTTCGGTGGCCATAGATAGATATAAAGCTACCCTCTTTCAAGAATCCTGGGCACAAGTAAGGTATGTTTCCAATACAAGATATAATGATAGCTCAACACACAGACGCATTTCAGCAAAAACCATTCCTCAAGTTTCATACATACACCATATGCTTTATAAGTTATAACAAACATGGACCAGTTGGTAATTCAATTCTTAATCATGTGAAGGAGAAGATTTTATTGAAAATACAAAAAGTTTTGTGTAATAATTTATATCAAAAGATCGAAAGAAGAAAAATATATAAGAAAAGAGAAAAACTTGGAAAACCCAAACAAAATAAAAGAGAAAGAAAGTGTTCTTTCAGTTCCACTTTGTCATGCAGAAGATCCTCCCTCATTAATTATCAACCTTTGTTTTTTCTTCCTCTCTCTCACACACACACACACTTCTGACTGACAGAGAGAAAGTGAGAGATAGAGGCTTGACATGTTTAAAGATTAGTTTTATATGCTTGTATTGTGGAGGTGATAAATGAGATTCCCAAATAAAGAAAACAATGGCATGGAGAGAGAAAGTAAGAGATTCTCTCAATGCAACAAGAATTGGAATTATGGGGGGATGGAGATCACATGTAGAATATAAAAAAACTTTAGGTTGAATGGAGAAAAAGAGAAAAAAGGATCCATATTAAAGAAACCATTTTCACAAGTCAAGATGCAAACGATTTTCCCTTGAAAGAAGGGCAAGCACAAACACACATGATATACCCCCTTATATTATCCATCATCCTCCACTAAAGTAGCAATTACTAATCAAAATGTAGTTGTTTTGTGACCCCTCTTTTTTCTTCCCCAACTTTTGATTACTTTCCCTTTTTTTTCTCTCTTCCTTTTCATATTCATTTCCTTGGTGGTTAAAATCAAGTAGGGTCAATGTGGTTGGGAGTATATATGTGCAATAATGGAGCTACAATGAAAGAGAAATTTTGTGAAGGGAGTTGACAAGGTGGAATCAATCTAGCAGCTACTTCTCATCTACTCATCTTGCAAGGGATTCTTTTTCTGTCTAATTCATCTCTCTTTTTCAAGAAACTTGATAAGGTTGCCATTTGTTTAAACCTCAAATTCTTTGGTTAATTAATTGGGTTAAATTCAATGTTCTCTTACTTTCCGTCTTATTAATGCCCTAGGGCCATACCATAACCATACACACTCCAAGGATAAAAACAATTAAAAGAAAAGTTATAATTTTTATCATTTTGAGTCATGAAAAAAGATGGGCCTCCATATGCAATAATAATTTCTTTTTTCTACCAAGATCTTGATGTAATAATTCATGTTACTTCATCATCACGTCCCATTCATTTCCATTATTCATAATAATATAACCAAGTTCATGTCCCTGTCTCTTTTTTGTGCACATTTTCTAATCCAACGTTGAGAAATAGGGAATATCGAGAACTATTAAAAAGAAAGGCCAATTTTCCATATATGAACAATGCATTGTTTCTCTGTCTGTACGGCATGCTTGCCTTTTGCAGCTTGCTTTTACTTTAAAATAAGGTTATTAGGTTTAAAAATATTCTTATAAATTTTCAAATATTTAAATTCACTTTAATTATATTTAATAATGACATGATGCATATTTAATAATGTAAAATTAGGTTTAATTTAAAAGTAATGCAGGACATAACATGATTAGATGCATGTTTTGTCACTTTTATATTAATGATTGCAGTCTCTTTAAAATTTTAAAAACTATCTAAACTAGAAAAGGAGAAATGATGTTAAAACATATTTTATCCTAAACTTAATTATCTATTCAATTAATGCAAATCATACTATAATTGACGTGTAAAACTAAATAACCTTGGGGAATCTATATAGTTGGCACTGCCATTGGTTCCATTTTTCTTTGTAATTTATTTTATAGATTGGTTATTATTTATCTGGGAATAAAATTTTGGGGATGATTCCTCCTTGGCACTTGCAGAAGAGATTCATTATTTGTTTTTTTTTTCTCCTAAAAGCAATATAGCATGTCCAAGGTTAGGATATGTAAAGAATTATCAAATGTCTAAGGTAAAGAACATGCCACAAAAAATAAAATCTACATTGTGTTTGAGATCATTATGTAGTAAATTGAATATAATTGCAGCTCCTCCTTGACCCTTATGCCACTCATGATAACAAATAATGATCATAACAAAAGCATATCAAGATAAATTATTTTAGACAAACTACATCTCCATGTCTCTATGATGATATTGAACAAGTAATGAGAAAGAAAAGTTTAATATTCTTTTTAATTTTCAATTAATTTGTATAATGAAACTTTTTGAAACAAGACACCATAAAAATAATATAACATTTTTATAATTTTAGTAAAATAAAGATAGTTAAAATGTTTTTTTAATGTATTTATGAAGTAGCATCAGTGCACAATTGTAGAAAGAAAATAATTCTAAATTATTGCACAACTTCTTGCTAATCTTTCTCTTTATCAAAAAAGTATTTTAGTTTTTTAAGATATCAAATGTATTTAGTTTTTATTCAATACTTTATTCTTATTTAATATTAAGAGCATATAAATAAAGAAATCGCATGTTTATTAAAGCGAAATCTGCCTTAAAGTGGCCAAAACAATGTATTTAAATCCCATATTGAGATCCTACCAAAAGAAAATATCATATATATTGATCAAGATGGAGAGAAATAATCAATTTATATAAAATAAATTAATTTCCGTACATGTATTTTTTGTTTTTGCGTATATAGTAGATATTTATTTATTAATTAATACATCTATTGGGCATTTGTGTTTCTCATTTGTAATGTTAAATGAAGTTAAATATGTTCAATATCTCAAAATATAAATGTTTTTCGCATTAAATAATTAAGAACAGTATTAAGTTAATTGACTTAAGAGGATCCAAAATTTCATTGAAGTATTAACTAGTCTCATATTCTTGGATCCATCCCTAGTTTTGTGCTTCGTATAGAATGTAACACATGAACTTTGACAAGATTCTATACATGTACACTATAGAAAGAAAAAAGGCACCTTACTCAAACATTAATGAGATAAATCACTATTTTCATTTAACACTATTCAAAGTATTTATCAGATCTCTTTCATGTGTTTCCACTAATTCTTCAACAGAAAAGTTTTGTGTGTTCTTCTTTTCCTTTAGGGTTAAACCTTAGCAACTAAGTTTGTGGAAATATGTATATGTCAATTCTAGCTGAACTTACTTTCAAGTTTTTTTCTCTATGACCTTGAAACATCCAAATATTGTCATAAATGTTTAATTTTGAATGAAGAATTAACAAGGAGTACATATTTTACTAAATGTGAATGGCTTAAAGAGACATAATAGGTGGTGAAGGTGACTACATATAATGTTAGAAAAGTTTCGTGGAAAAGTGACAACGTAATACACGCAACCACGTATGGAAGCTAGCTAAACAATAATGGACTCAACACATCCATGTCTATCCACAACTTCGAAATTGTTGCCATGAATAGGAGCATGTGGACAAAGTATTAGATTCAGAAAATGCATTGTAAATCAAAGCATGGTAATCTCGAATTAATTAGACCTTACTAGAAGGTAGAGTTTGAAGGAAATTTCAATGGAAGAAAACCTACGCATTCAAAAAAGTAAAAAGATAAAGTCGACCACATGACAAATTTGATATCCTCACAAAAGTTCAACATTAATTATTAGTAGTTAATGCATGCCCTCTTTTCCCCTTTTCATATACCAAAAAGATGTATTATCACTTTGATTTTAGAATTTTGTCCCATTTTTCACGTCCATCAAAATATCTCGTCCATGTTCAATGCATTGTTTATTTCTTTTCATAAAACAAAAGCTTTGAAAATTTGTCGCATTTATAATGCAGACGTATCACAAATTTGAACCAACAAAATTAAAGAGAAAGAATATACGAAAAAAATGTCAAATTCTTTATAATTTGTTTGGTTGAAATTTTTAGACAGACTTTCTGGCGTCCAGATTCAAGGTTAGGAAGGTAAAGGTTCTAGATCCAATTTCAAATAAAAGTTTCTTTGCAAGTATTTCTTCAATATCTTCTTAATTGTTTATTTTAGAAAAACAAATAGTTTTCTTCTGATTATAATTCTCTTAAAATTTAATGATATCAGAAGCATCACCACCATATATAATTATGCCCTTTCTTATTTATGCATATGCTCCCTGATTAGTGTTAGAGTAGCAAATGAAGATAGAACAGTAATGAAAGAAATAAATATTAGAGTTATAAATGAAGATAAACTTTTTAATAATAAAGGATATAAATAAAGCTACAGATAAAATTATGTTATCAAGCTAGGAAAATTACTTTTATAACCATCATAGTTATTGTGACGTTATTTATAGTTATTTTATACATAAATGATTTGAACTAGTATTAGAATAACAAATGAGAGAGAGATCAATTACTCTTTCAGTTTCTTTTTAACGCTTGGAATTTTGAAAGAATTTTATCAATGTTTATTATAATATTAATTACTTTTTTCGTTACTTGTATCCTTATTGTTTACTTAATTTTTTAATTATTTATTGATTGAGGAAAGAAGTTAAAAAAAAAAGTTTTATATATATATATATATATATATATATATATATATATATATATATATTTTATATATATAAAAGAGAATAGTATATATATTTTTTTGTTTATAAAAAATAAAAAACACAAA